>JYMV01021508.1_pt1 | contig 138837 bp, 132 predicted proteins | sample 338911 | NCBI WGS metagenome assembly JYMV01 (sample SAMN03354496, study PRJNA234377) | hydrothermal vent metagenome | biome: Deep sea; feature: Hydrothermal plumes at the Eastern Lau Spreading Center, Western Pacific Ocean; material: Seawater | place: Tonga | collected 2009 | depth 2000 m m
CCTGATGTATTCGCCGCCTTTCCGTTAATCGGCAATCGTTATAAGTAAGTCGTAAAACAAAGGGCATGCGCTCATCGCGCATGCCCTTTTGTACAGCCATTTCTATGCTAAATCTCATCTATAACGAAAAGATCAGAGCCGTATTCTTTCAGGTTCTGACGTTTTCGCTTGTCGCCTGGGGGGTGTTCTACCTGTACACGAACACCAACGAGAACATGACTGCCCGCGACATGAAAACCGGATTTGATTTCTTATGGATCACGGCTGGATTTGATACCGACTTTCACATGATCGACTATAAAGCCGGGGATACCTACGGCAGGGTTTACCTGGTTGCGATTCTTAACTCATTGTTGGTCGCTTGCTTGGGGATTATCGGAACGACGGCACTCGGATTTTTTGTCGGCATTCTTCGTTTGTCTTCAAACTGGCTGGTGGCAAAAGTTGCTGCGGCCTACGTGGAGATCTTAAGAAACACGCCCTTGTTACTCCAGATCATCTACTGGTATCTTTTGTTACTTGCATTTTTGCCTAAGCCTAAAAAGAGTTTTGATGTTTTCTACCTAGACATATTCTTCCTCAATAATCGTGGTTTTTATGGTCCCTCGGCATTTTTTGATTCGGGGAGCGGACTAGTTGCCGCGGGAATTGTCATTGCAATCATTGCGGTGGTCGTATTGTTCCGACATGCGCGTAAAGTGCAAGATTCAACCGGTCGCGTCATACCGAAATACTCCTGGGGCCTGGGCATAATTGTGGTTGTCCCGGTCGTAGCCTATTTCATTGCCGGCCAGCCAATCGGATGGGAAGTGCCGATTCTTAAAGGATTCAACTTAAGGGGTGGTTGGCGTGTGCCACCGGCCTTTATCACCCTGGTGATCGCACTTTCGGTTTACCACAGTGCCTACATGGCTGAGTCCGTGCGTGCCGGCATATTATCTGTGAATAAAGGGCAGACAGAGGCCGCACTATCGATTGGTTTGACTCGGGGCCTGGCGCTGCGTTTGGTAATCATACCCCAGGCTCTGCGTGCGATCGTACCCACGATGATCAGTCACTGGATGAACGTCGTGAAGAACTCGTCTCTAGCGGTCGCGATCGGCTATTCGGAGATTACCGCACTGTTCATGCAGACATCACTAAATCAATCCGGTTACGCGATCGAAATTGTCGCGCTGACAATGCTGTTCTACGGCTCGGTCAGTTTAACAATTTCGGCATTCCTGAATGTCTACAACAAAAGCGTGCAGCTGGTAGAGCGATAGGGTGAATCAAGCAGCCACAAGCAGTATCGCGGTCCGCTCAGCGCGTTGGGCGCGCGAGAACCTCTTCAGCTCCTGGATCAATACTATTCTATCGATCGTCTGCATCGTGCTCATCTACAACGTCGTTTGGGGTATTTTTTCATGGGCGATACTCAATGGTGTTTGGGAAGCGAAGGACCGGCGGGAATGTTTTGCAATATTGGGTAAGGATGAGAACGGGATCCCCATACTTGGCGCCTGCTGGGCAGGAGTGCGTGTGTGGTTCAACAACATTATGTTCGGGCGCTATAAGGACGGACAGTGGCGGGTTATTCTTGGGTTTCTGATCCTCATCATTTGGTTGATTCCTCTCTGGGTGCCTGGTGTCAAGCGAAAATTTCTGATCGCTGCCGGGGCAATCGGCCTTTATCCTTTCCTGGCGGCTTATCTTTTTCTGGGTGGCGAACGTTCTTGGTTCATGAGTTTTATGGTGCCATTGACGATTATAAATTTGGTTTACAACACCACTGACTGGGTAGGTGACAAGGTTTTCAGGGTGTCCCTGGCCGACACACTGCGTTGGAAACTGGTCGATCGAATAATTCCAGAAAAACAGCACACCTATGCCCTGATGGCTCTGTTCGCTGTCCTGGCGGTGATCGTAGGGTATCTGATACGGGGCTGGGGTCTGGATCATGTGGCCTCGGTACGGATCGGTGGATTTTTTCTCACATTGGTGATATCCGGGTTCGGTATTACGGTGGGACTACCTGCTGGCATTATTTTGGCGCTTGGTCGTCGTTCACGACTACCAATTATCAAAGCGTTGACTGTGACATTTATTGAAGTGTTCCGCTCAGTGCCTCTGATTACCATATTGTTTATGGCAACGGCCATGTTTCCGCTGTTTATGCCCGAGGGTTTCGAGTTGAACAAACTGACCCAGGTCATCCCAGCGGTCTGCCTATTTTCCTCTTGTTATATGGCGGAGGTGGTGCGAAGCGGCTTACAGGCGATTCCCAAAGGTCAATACGAAGCGGCGAGTTCGATTGGTTTGGGGTATTGGCAGTCGATGGGCCTTGTGGTCATGCCGCAGGCTCTTAAATTTATGATACCGAATATAGTCGGCAACTTTATTGGACTGTTCAAAGATACAACACTGGTGTTCATCGTGGGTATGTTTGATATTCTTGCGATGACGAGAGCCATGAGTAACGATGTACCGTGGCGTGGCGAATTTCACGAACCGTTTCTGTTAACAGCTGTTATCTTTTTTGTTTGCTGCTTTACGATGTCACGTTATAGTCAACGCTTAGAGCGTAAGTTGGGTGGACAGTACAAATAGAAAGATACCAAGATCGGATACGGAGTAGAACATGGATAATCAACCCTCAGTCAGCGAGCAGGAAGGTCACGTAGCCTCTGTAGTTTCTTCGGAAGTAATCATATCCCTAAAAAAGGTAAGCAAATATTTTGGTGACTTTCAGGCGCTGAACGGCATCGATCTGGACGTGCATACCGGCGAACGTATCGTCATTTGCGGACCGTCCGGGTCTGGCAAGTCGACGCTTATCCGGTGTATCAACCGACTCGAAGAGCATCAAGAGGGTGATATCGAGGTAACGGGTGTAAAACTGGATGAAAATCTCAAGAATGTCGACAAGGTACGATCCGAAGTGGGCATGGTGTTTCAGTCATTCAATCTATTCCCACATCTGACGGTGCTCCAGAACTGCGCCTTGTCACCTCACTGGGTACAGAAGATGGCTAAGTCGGAAGCCGAAAAGTTGGCGATGGAATACCTTAATCGGGTTCATATTCCCGAACAGGCCGACAAATTTCCAGGCCAGCTCTCCGGTGGTCAGCAACAACGTGTCGCCATTGCCAGGGCCCTGGCAATGCAGCCCAAGGTAATGCTGTTTGACGAGCCAACGTCGGCGCTTGATCCGGAGATGATCAAGGAAGTATTGGACACGATGATCGAGCTGGCAGAATCAGGCATGACGATGTTGGTGGTCACCCACGAAATGGGGTTTGCAGACCGAGTCGCCGATCGAATTATCTTTATGGATGAAGGACAGATCGTGGAGCAGAACGTGCCCCAGGAATTCTTTAATAATCCTCAGAACGAAAGAACAAAACTGTTCCTGTCACAGATTCTTTGAGTACCTAGTCTAAGCGGGTTGTTTCTTGGGTTGCCATGCCCCGTGAATTGGATTCTGTTGTTGGGGTTAGCATGATTCTCGGCAGTGTTGGCGATATCATGGACATTCTGGCATTCAAGTGCCCAAACGTTTTTCCATAAAAATACTGTTTGGGTCATCGGGTGGGTAGTCGCCAAAACTTGAACAGGTTGTAAATCCCATAACTTCAAACAGGGCCAGTGCTTCAAGCTGGTAGATACCTGTTTCGAGCCGTAGCAGAGCAAAATCAAGAGATCGCGCTTCTGTTTCCAATGCCGTCAGTAACCTGCGACCGATGCCCAGACCCCGGGCTTGGGGTGATACAAAAATGCGCTTGATTTCAGCGTAACCGGGTGCAAGTAGAATACCGCCGCAACCGACCACGGTAGCGTTTAGCAGAGCAGAATAAAAGCGAGCATTCTCCGAGGCCAGAGTAGTCAGGTCGATTCGGTGGGTGCTTTCTGCCGGGTATAGCGCCAACATGTAGTTATCCAGCGACTCGATCAGGGCTCTGTTTTCAGGCTGGCGCGGGTCTGTACGGACTACGGTGATGTCCTCAGGAGTGGTCATAAACCAGATGATATCGCAGTCAACGGCACGGGTTCAGGTCCGGGTAAGCTGGTTCTATTTCGAATACGTAGGCTATCCTGGTCCGGTAAGAGAGTGCTGCCTCAACGGACACCGTATTGTCGAAACTTTTTGTTGGTAAAATTATGAGTGAAATGAATAAGTGAATGCTTTCACATAAAACGCAACACCGGGTCCGAGCTTGAAATCGACAACAGTGACTCGTTACTGAATGGCCCGAGAAACAGCGGCAGCCGGAAAATACACCGGGGCAGATATGACCGAAGAAGTTCTATACCGTCCGGATCTATGGTCGCTCGATCCGGATGTCCTCCATCTGAATCACGGTTCATTCGGTGCATGCCCGAACCGAATCCTCGAGCAACAGACGCAGCTGCGTCAGCAAATGGAATACAACACGCTGCGGTTTTTTGAGCAAGATCTGCCTGACTTGCTGGAGACTGCTCGTGAGGCGTTAGGATTATTCTTGGGGGCACCGGCGTCAGATCTAGTATTTGTAGACAATGCAACAATGGGTGTCACTACAGTCCTGTCAAATCTAAACCTGATTGCCGGTGATCGTGTTCTGATAACTGACCACGGTTATAACGCTTGTTCCAATGCAGCTCGTTTTTTTGCCGAGAGGACGGGCGCCGAAGTTGATCTGATTAATTTGCCGTTTCCCGGTTCCGATTCGAATGAAGTCATCGAGAGAATACTGAAGGGATGTACGTCGCGTACACGCATTCTGTTAATTGATCATATTACAAGTCCAACTGCACTGATAATGCCGCTTGAGGACATTGTTCCTGCAGTACAACAACGCGGCATTCAAGTTCTGGTCGATGGGGCGCACGCACCCGGCATGTTGCCGCTCAGACTGGCTGAGCTGGGGGCGGATTACTATACGGGCAATTGCCACAAGTGGATGTGTGCGCCAAAGGGCACGGCTTTTCTTTATGTCAGGTCGGAGCATCAGTCAAACCTTCATCCACTGACAATCAGCCATGGTATGAATAGGCCAGTCGGGGAGAGCACGCGATTTCGTTTGGAATTCGACTGGATAGGCACCCGCGACCTGACTGGGTTTCTTACCCTGCCGGCGCTCATTGACTACATGGATGGTATCTCCAACGAGGGGTGGGCTGGCATAATGGTAAGAAATCGAGCGCTTGCGGTCGAAGCCCGCGATCTGATCTGTCAGGAGTTGGGTCTGGAGTTGCCTTGCCCGGTAGACATGATTGGTTCGTTGGCAACTATCTGCCTGCCTGGGTCAGTGGAAACAACTTTCACCGATTACCATGTTATCGACCCTCTCAAGCAGATTTTGAGGCGTCAATACGGGATTGAGGTTTCCTTGTCAGCGTGGCCTTCACCGGCTGGACGTTACCTCAGAATTTCAACCCAGTTGTACAATGCGTTATCGCAGTATCGACAACTGACAGAAGCATTACAGCTGGAACTGGGTCGTGGGCACTAGGCCCGGGCCTGGTGTCAGTCGGTTAACTCACGCAGCATGTTCCGGGCGATAATCAGCTGCTGAATCTGGCTTGTGCCCTCGTAGAGCCTGAATATACGTACGTCGCGATAAAAGCGTTCGATCCCGTAGTCGGCAATATATCCAGCGCCGCCAAATATCTGCACAGCGTGGTCCGCAACACGTCCAACCATTTCTGAGCAAAAATATTTGCAACAGGAGCTTTCTGTCGCCACCGCTTCACCGAGGTCTTTTTTACGGGCCGCATCGATGACCATCGATCTACCGGCATACCATTCTGTTTTCATATCGGCAAGCATGCCCTGTACCAGCTGAAATTCACCTATTGCCTGCCCGAACTGTTTGCGCTTCGCCGCATAGTGTGTTGATTCATCAATCAGTCTATCTGCTATACCAACACAAACGGCCGAGATATGCAGGCGGCCCCGTTCGAGCACCTTCATCGCGGTGATGAACCCTTTACCTTCTTCAGTGCCGAGTAATGCCGATGCGGGTACCTCAGCATCGTTCAGCACGACATCACATACATGTGTGCCGTGTTGCCCCATCTTTTTTTCCGGTAGGCCGATGCTCAGGCCTGGCGTCTGGGCAGGGATCAGAAATGCCGACACGCCTCTGCTGCCCTGGCTCTCAGGATCAGTTCTTGCCATGAGAGTGAACAGGCCCGCTTTGTCAGCATTCGTGATGTATCTTTTAGTGCCATTGAGACGATAGCAATCGCCATCCCGGACAGCTGTGGTGCGGATAGACCCTGCATCCGAGCCTGCCTCGGGCTCAGTGAGCGCGAAACTGGAGATGACCTCTCCACTGGCCAGTCGCGGAAGCCAGTAATCTTTTTGGTCCGGACGCCCATCCATGATAAGCCCCTGGCTGCCTATGCCAATATTAGTCCCCACCACAGTGCGGAAGGCCGGCGATGTCTGCCCGAGCTCCAGTGCGACGAGACACTCTTCTTCCATTGTCAGTCCAAGACCGCCATAGGCTGTAGGGATTGACAGTCCAAAAAGACCGAGCTCAGCCATTTTATCCACCAGTTCAGCTGGAATCTCATTTTGTTCGGCGACTTGAGCCTCATGGGGAATAAGCTCTTGTGATACAAAACGAGTGACTGTTTCCAGGAGTTGATCGAGGATGTTCTGATCTCTTATCACGATAACTCTCTTTTACGCTCAAGTGTGTCCGGGGGCGTTGTTGAATACCCGATAGTGTCAGCAGTGTTCTTGCGCGGGTTCACCGTACATTTCAATGATTTTCTGATTCTGTGGTTGTGGTGAAAAGAGTTCCCACTCCAGGCCATTGGCGTCGTAATCACTGGAAAACCCCTGTACGGTTTCATCTTCAAAACCGACATGACGGAGCTGGCCGGCCCGGCCGGGAATCTGATTGATTGAAAAATTGAGGGTATCGGTGCGCCACATCGCATATTTTTTAGACACAACGACCGTCGGGGTTTGTCCGAGGTGTGTGAAGTAATCCGCTATCGAACTGTCGAGGTCACCCACCGCAAGGGCTATATGAAAACGCTTCATGAAAGACTCCGCAAAAGTGGCCACATAGTATGCCACGTTCAGGTAACCAGACGGCGGCAGCTGATAGGCAAATTCTGGGTACAATTAGGTTAGAAAGACGAGTAATTTAGACATCAGAATAATCTATTCGGAGCATACCAATGACCGAGGAACTGCAAGAGATGCAGAACAGGGGTATCGCGACCCTGACAATGAATAGGCCGGAATCTCGAAACGCACTGACACCCGAAATGATGGCGGGGCTGAGAGAGGCCTTGCCCCGTTTTGCCGCAGATCCTGCCGTCCGCGTTGTGGTATTGACGGGCGCAGGTCGCGCTTTTTGCGCGGGTGGTGACGTCAAACGGTTTGCCGCAGTTTCGTCTGGCGGCCAAAAGACAGTAGCTTTCGAGGACAGGGTTCATGACCTGCGGAGTCGAATGGAAGTCAGCCGCTTACTGCATGAAATGCCAAAGCCCACGCTCGCGGTTATACCGGGTCCGGCGGCAGGTGCGGGGTTGTCGTTGGCCCTGGCCTGTGATCTTCGCATCGCCGCGAAAGATGCAAAGCTAACAACAGCATTTTCAAAGGTCGGGCTGTCGGGAGATTTTGGTGGCAGCTATTTTCTAACGTACCTTGTAGGGGTTGCAAAAGCCCGTGAGCTTTATTTCACAGGGCGGGTTTTACTTGGGCAGGAGGCTCTGGAGCTTGGTATTGTGAACCGGGTGGCCACCGCAGATCATCTGGAGCAGGAAGCGAACAGCTACGCAGCAGAACTGGCAGCGTTGCCAACTCTTGCCGTGGGTTATATGAAAAAGAACCTCAATGCGGCGCTTAAAGGCTCTCTAGGCGATGTGCTGGACTGCGAAGCTATCCACATGATCCGGACCTTTGAAACAGAGGACCACAAGCAAGCTGCGCAAGCGTTTTTGGAAAAACGGGCGCCAGAGTTTTCAGGTCAGTAGAGTTTTAGTCGATCCGAAACATCCCGGCACTCATCACCGGTACAACTACATCGTATGGCTTTTATCCTGTTGCTGTAGTGTAAAGATAGATGTGTAGCCACCGGACCAGTCTGGTGGCAGCAGGCAGGGTTCGGGGTCGTGTCGAGCCCAGCGTGCAGCCTGACCTCGGACAATCTGCTGATCGTATTTTGAGCGAGCGGGATTAAAAGTATAAGTCATTGCATTCGCGGCCGCATAAGCATTCAGCAGCAAGGGTCTTGGTCTGTCTGTGTGGTTGATATTCGAGCCATGCACCGTTCGACAGTTATGTATAGTGATCGACCCGGCAGGACCGGGAAGATAGGTTTCACGCGACATATCGAGTCGCATGAGGTCTTCGTCGGACAAGCACCCCATCCATTGGTTGTCTTCATTGTACTGATCGAACAGGGGGCCTTTGTGACTGCCAGCAATGATACCCAAGGGGCCTTGTTCGTCATTGCAGTCTTCCAGATAAAGGCCCACTGTGCACGGGGTGTAGTTGGTGTGCGGCCAGAAGCTGATGTCTTGATGCCATTTGACTTCTTCACCACCACCGGCCCACTTAAAATTAAGCTTCGAGTGGTGAAACTTAATGTCGGGGCCAATGAGGTCCGAGAGAATATCAGTAATCGCCTCAGACGACGCATAGGCCCAATAGTCGTCGTCATAGTCGTTTGGGCTTGTTAGACGCCGTAGACGCGGGTTATCCGAGCAATGTCCGGGCTCGAGGTCCCACGTGGCATCGGATTGGGTTACTTGGCGACTATCGTCTATGACTCGTGCTGTGGTGTCTTGCAGTTTGCATAGGGTTTGGCTGTCTATCGCGTTCTCGATCAGCAGATACCCATTTTCAAAATAGGATTTCTGCTGTTCACGAGAAACAAACTGGGGCTCATTTTTCAGGACTTCTTCCGGGGCCATGTCTTTACACTCCTTAAGCTTGTGTTGACTGAGCAGATGCTTGCCCGATGGTCCATATCGCGATGCAAAATTGTCTTAACCGGAATATGTAATTATTGCGATTGATTGTCAAAGAACGCGAAGGGGGGGTCGGTTCAGCCTCAGTGTGGTGGGTCAGATAACCTTGCGGAAGAGGTCGCCTAAATCCATTGATCCTATTGGATTCATGGCGCCAAATCGTAGGAGTAAAATGGGATAGCATTAACATTGGCTCGTCTAACCAGTCTGGAAGATCCATCATGAAAGGAACTAACTTATGTTAGAAAAACCTGGTGATCAATTTTGTTTGATGAGTTTCAATATACTGAACGGCGGTACTCACCTGGGTCAACCGCTTGAACAGACAGCTGCCGTCATTCGTTTGGCTCAGGCCGATGTCGTGGTGGTGTGCGAACAATGGGGAAACGCAGAGCGACTTGCTGACTTGTTGGGATACGCGTGTCACATTGTCGCTGCCCCACCTTACTGGGAGAGTGTTGCTGTTCTGAGCCGTTATCCAATTCTAGAGACGTTTGCTGATGGCGTGCGATTGGAACTTGATGCGCAGCGGTCGGTTTGCGTGTTTGGTCTGCACTTAACGTCGACCCCTTATCAGCCTTACCGAGTCCGAGATAAACGCTATACCCGAAAGGAGGAGGTCCTCGACGAAGCCAGGGAGACGCGAGAGCAGGAGTTGCTCGCAGCGTTGTTAGAGATTCAGCCGTTGATAGAGGCAGGAGAAAGGGTGCTGCTGTGCGGGGACTTCAACGAGCCGTCACACTTGGACTGGACGCTGGCATCTGCACGTGAGGGTCATCACTTTGGGCTAGAGATGGCGTGGCCGTGCTCCAAGCGGGTGGCTGATAGCGGTATGGAGGATGCATACAGAGTGGTGTTTCCCGATGTTTGTCGCCATCCTGGGTATACGTGGACGAGCGTTCCCGGTCTGGGTGTTGGCGGCAGTGAGCGTGCAGAAGATGAGGTACATGATCGGATCGACTTCGTTTACCATGCTGGGCCGGGTCTTGACCCGATTAGCGCCTCGATCATTGGCGAAAGCTGCCGCGACGCCGATTTGGTTGTATCGCCGTTTCCGTCAGATCATCGTGCAGTTGCTGTGATATACGACTTTGATTGAACCAAAGCCTGAAAAAAAATTGTTACAGCGAGTAATCTTACTGGGATTGGTGTTGTTGTCCCCTTTGTAACGAGGGGACTAAACGCAATCAGGCATCGTTTTTAGTTTGAACTGAATCCGAGCACTGGTGTATGACTATTTAGAATCTATAATGACGAACAGCAACAAGGTGTGGCTAATCCGCCAGGTCCGCAACAAATTGATCCACACTTTTATTGGGTTGACTGTATTGGAAAAGCAACCCCAGACAGATTGTCACCGTCAGTAAGGAGCGGTAAATCCTCCAACAGATTTCTGATTTTCGAGGTGCTAATCGGCGGTTAGGGAACCTTCGAGTATTTTATCTATGAGTACTGCCGACTTGATGCTGAGTATCCGCATAGCGTTTGCTAGAACTCGAAAGAGCGTCTCCATATGCCGCCAGCGCGGTATGGCTCAGGTCGTCGTCGGGCATTGTCTCCAATCGGAGCCCATTCGTAGGAGGACGGCCTCGTACAAGAAGCCCCGATTCAACATGACCATTTTTGACCTTGGTGTTGGCTGAAACGTAGTTGAACCCGATGCCATATCGCCACTGGCTGGAGGTGTTGTCCCCGGACCCATGAATGGTCAACGGATGATGAATGCTTGCCTGCCCTGCACGGAGCGAAATTTCAATCGCACTTTGATCATCAATTGCACCGTTAATGCGCTGTCCGCGGCGGAGCATGGATGAGGTATCACCCGTTGCGTTGTGCGGGAGTTGACCTCGCGTATGGCTACCTGGAATAGCTCTCATTCCACCGTTTTCCAGGCTCACATCGCTGACCGCCAACCATACCGCTACCATTTCGTCTGCAGGTTCCAGGGGCCAGTAGGTCGCATCCTGATGCCAGCCGAAGTATCCTTTAGATTGTGGCGCCTTTGCGGGGATGAATGCATCCCAAAGTAGAATGTCACCACCGATTAGGGCCACAACGTGATCGAGGATAACGGGGTGGAACGCCAGATCGGCAACCCATCGTAAGGCAAGGTAGGATTTCGAATACACCCAGTCAGGGAAGTTCGGGTTATGTTGGTTTTCGGAAATGAACGTCTGTAGTCTCAGTTTGATTGATTGAACTTCGTCATCATTCAGGACATCGAAACTTCGTATCAAACCGTCACGACGATAAGAATCACTCAGGCTAACGGGATCCATGGGCTACCTCTGCCGGGCCGCGGTGTCGAAATTCTCAGGCCTTGTTGCCCAAGTGTTGATCAACGAGCCGCTGTAGGAGTGGAACGAAATGTGAGAAAGGGTACGTTTCTCCGTCCTCGCGTTTACCTGAGTCATCCAGGTGGCGAACCTGTATGATCTGTTTCAGATTCGGATTTTTCTCGAATGCTTCGACTTCATCGTTGCTCATTGGGCCGCCCTGCAGATTTAAGGAGTGGACGGACGCCGGTGACAACCGATCAATGTACTTTGGCCTGGTCGCGCACAGGTAGCGTTTGGCGGCGACATGGTGACGAACACAATCAACGATTGTTGCTGGGAAAAACGGTTCCAGAACCCGTGCGCCCGCTGCCTCGTGATAGCGATCTTCTGTGTCATCCATACTAAAGGTGCCGAACTCGCTCGTGAAATGACCAATGTCGTGCAGTAGCGCACCGGCAATAATTTCGTCGGGTTGACCGCCCTGCTCGGCCAATGTTGCCCCCTGCAGCATGTGTTCGGCCGTGGTGACCGGTTCACCCAGATAGGCTTCTCCACCACGTCTCTCGATAATGTCTGCGATGAACGCCACGATGTTACGGGACGTCAATTCTTGGGTATTTTCGTTGGGCATCGATCGTTCTTCTGAATTTGGCGCCAATCGTTTCACTCGGTAGGTTTAATCGGGAGACTGCTCTTGTATTTCATATGAGTTAATTCTTTCGATTAGATTCCCAAATCATACCAAATAGTGCTACCGCCTCGTTTGGTGACCCTTCTGCTTATTCCCGGTTATTTTGTACTGTCGCTAAATTGTCGCTAATCTAGATGTCATTTCTTTCGAGAAACGACCTCAAACAGCCTACAAGCACAGGATCAGAGTTTAGGTTTATGCTTACTTGTTGGGCGTTTTTAGTTTTAGCGGTGGTTAGAACGGTGGACGGTTAATCCATATGTCGCTGGTTCGAGTCTAGCCTGGGGAGCCAACTTCCCCAATGTTTTCTGATATTCCCAATGGTTGTTTTCAGGGATCAAGACCTTCCCAAACCTCAACTTGAAAGCACTTGAGTAGGTACTCCTCGGGCATGAGCGTACCGGCTTCCAGCGGCGCGGCGTATAATCCGCGCTGGTTGAGCTCACATGCCTTCCCGGGGATCCAATGATGCAGTCCGCTCCAACCTATATATTTGAGGCTTCGGAAAAACCCTCTCTGGAGCTCTTTGAGGTCCCGCTGATTGTTGCAACGGAAGATTCATTAAAGGGCTATGGTTGCCTGGTTGATGATCCGCAAAGTTTTGAAATTGAGATTGCCCGCTGGCCCGCACAAGGCTGGCGGCCGGTGGATGAAGGAACCGGAGCTGAAGCCGGCTTCGTGGAAGGGATCTTTCACGGAGAATGGCGGGGCGATGTTCTTTACGGCTCGAATGAAGCGGTAAACGGCGACTATGTTTTGGGATGGTCTACCGATCCTCAAAAAGCCTCGAGTGACGCACCGACCTGCCTCCGTGAAAAAGTATTGCTGTGGCACATGAATTATCACCCTGACGGTGGGCAGATGTTCCACCCGCTCGACAATCAGCCCTTTGTCATGCCGGCAGCTCTACCCGGCGATGATCTGGCGCCAGAGAAGGTCGTCGCCTTTTGGTGTGATGGTTCCAAAGGATTGTACATTCATCCCGGCATCTGGCACGAGGGCATCTTCCCGGTTCATGATCGGCAGCGTTTTCTCGACCGGCAGGGCCGCGTCCACGCGCGTGTGAGCTGCGATGTCGGACAGGAATTCGGCATCTATCTGTCTGTTCCCCTGGACATTTGCAGCGGATCCAACTAACGAAAAATCCGCTACTGCAATGATGCCAATATCTTTCGCGTCGAAAAGAGTAACTCTACGTTTTCCACAGCGAAACGTTCAAGTGGCGGAAATTTCAGGCCCACTGGCTACAAATACCTACGCATCTCGGTCAAGTATCGATTAATTACGTCTTCGGTTGAGTGTCTTTTCAAACCGGTACGCAAACAGAACTCGTGGTCTGGACCGTCAGGTCGACCAAAAGCACGCTTGAGTGCGACTGGCAGCATGTTGTTATAGACCCGTTGGAACTTCGCAAGCTGTTCGGGTACCACGGAGAATTCGCGTAGATTCTCTACACCATTTTCATAGTGCTCCTCTTCGTCTTCCAGCACCACCACCATTTTCTCCGCCCATGGCAAGTAACTCGACTCACGATACCCCATGATCTGTTGGCTGCCTGCCCCGTCAACCGTAAAATTAAAGACCGCAATGTGTAACCAATCGTCGAGGTACAGACTCCAGAAGCTAGCTGCCGTCGGATCATCGTGCAGTCGCTGTGAAATATCAGCTCGGATAAACTGCAACTCATTAACGGCTGTCGCTGTGCCGCTACACGGGCTAGGTCGATGGCCGTACCCTCGAATCGGGCTGACGCGTTGTGCGAACACGAGAGAACAGTGTAATTCTCCGCGCTAAAACAAGAGGTTCAAAGCAGTCAGTCATTTTGGGGCATCGAGATGACGCCTCCGCGTTGGTGTATGCCTTTTTTGGTTCTATAATCGCGAAGAGCAACCAGGTGTGGCTAATCCGCCCGGTCTGCCATAAATAATTGACTCTAAGACACACAAGCTGAGGAGGATCTCATGTCCGAAATTGAACGATTGAAGAAAAAACTGAACCGTGGACAGATTACTCGACGAGAGTTTCTGTCACGGATGTCTGCTATCAGTGCAACTGCTGTACTACCGGCAATGTACAGCGGCGATGCAGTTGCAGGCCCTCAAAAAGGGGGCCGGATTCGTGCAGCGCTTGCTCACGGTTCCACCACCGATTCTTTAGACCCGGCGACTTACGAGAACGGCTATATGTCGGTAGTCAACTACGCCATACAGAACCATCTGGGAGAGGTGGATGAAACCGGTGCCATGGTGCCCGAACTGGCCGAAAGCTGGGAGGTCGCGAATGGCGCCAAAACCTGGGTCTTCAACCTGCGTAAGGGGGTCGAATTTCACAACGGCAAGAGCTTGGATTCTGATGACGTGATTGCGTCGTTTCAGCACCACATGGGTGAGACCAAGTCGCCAGCCAAATCTCTGCTGGAACAGGTCGACAGCATGCGAGCTGATGGTAAGCACAAGGTGATCTTTGAATTGACGGGAGGCAACTCAGACTTTTCTTACATTGCCGGCGATTACCACATTTCCATCAAGCCTTCAAAAGACGGCAAGATCGATGCCACCGACGGTATTGGTACTGGCGGCTACCTGCTGCAGGACTACGAACCTGGTGTTCGGAGCTTCTTTACCCGTAATCCGAACTACTGGAAGGAAGGACGTGGCCACTTCGATGAGGTCGAACTGCTGTCAATCATCGACCCGACCGCCAGGACCAATGCCCTGACAACCGGTGAAGTGGATGTGATGGACCGGGTGGACCTAAAGACCGCACATTTGTTGGCTCGCAAACCGGGCATTAAAGTTGAGGAGACCACAGGCACGAAGCACTACACGTTCCCGATGCGCACCGATACCGCGCCGTTTGATGACAATAACGTGCGCATGGCACTCAAGCACGCGATCAACCGGGACGAGGTCGTAGAAAAGGTGCTGTATGGCCATGGTGTTGTTGGCAATGATCACCCCATCGCACCCTCCAACCCCTTTCATGCAGCGACGCTCGAACAGCGAACCTATGACCCAGACAAGGCCAAGTTCTATGCCAGCAAAGCGGGTGGCAATATCAAGGTGCAGTTGTCAGCAGCCGACGCAGCCTTTCCCGGCGCAGTGGACGCAGCGGTGCTGTATCGGGAATCCGCTGCCGTGGCCGGTATCGATATCGAGGTTGTTCGTGAGCCTAACGACGGCTACTGGTCTAACGTCTGGATGAAGAAACCTTGGGGCGCTTGCTACTGGGGCGGACGTCCTACCGAGGACTGGATGTTCAGCACTGCCTACAAGGGTGGAGGCTCCTGGAACGATACGTTCTGGGCCCATGAGCTTTTCGATCATTTACTGATCGAAGCCCGGGCAGAGACTAATCAGGAAATACGCCGGCAGATGTACTTCACGATGCAGCAGATCGTCCGTGACCAAGGTGGCGTGGTGGTACCGATGTTTGCCAACTACGTTTTTGCCATGGCGGACAAAGTACAGCACGGCCCGCTGGCCGGTAACTGGGACATGGATGGCACCAAGTTTCTGGAGCGGTGGTGGTTTGCCTGATCTCTAGTTAGATAGATTGGGAAAATAAGCATTGTTTAGTTTGTTAAAGGTGGTGGCCCAGCGTATTGCGCTGGGCCTCCTGACCTTGTTTATCGTTTCAATTTTTATTGCTTTCGTGGTCGAGCTGTTGCCTGGAGACATCACGCAGGCGATTCTGGGCCAATCTGCGACGCCCGAGACTGTGGCTGCGTTCAGAGCCGAGCTCGGGATAGATCGACCTGCGCCGGAACGCTACTTCGACTGGCTCAAAGGCATGTTGACCGGTGATATGGGGAAGTCGCTCGCCAACAAACGAGAGATCTCGGAACTGGTCGGTCGCCGGTTGTCGAACACTCTGTTTCTCGGTGGATTTGCTGCCGCTATTGCGATCCCGCTTTCACTTATCCTGGGTATGCTGGCTGCACTGTATCGAAACAGTGTGTTCGATCGTGGAGTCAATCTGTTTACGCTGATATCGATATCGTTCCCGGAATTCTTTGTCGCTTATATCCTAATTTTGTTCCTGTCCGTCAAGGCAGGCTGGTTTCCGGGTATTTCCAATATCAGTAAGGATCTACCACTGGGTGATCGCCTCTTTCGAAGCCTCTTGCCGGCTGCGACCCTCACCTTGGTGGTGGTGGCCCATATGATGCGCATGACCCGCGCGGCAATTATCAATCTGCTTTCCAGTCCTTATATTGAAATGGCCCAGTTGAAAGGGGTGCGCCCGATCCGTGTGATCCTGCACCATGCGTTGCCCAATGCCTGGGGGCCTGTCGTGAACGTCGTCGCGCTGAATTTAGCCTACCTGGTCGTCGGCGTGGTCGTGGTGGAGGTCGTGTTTGTCTATCCTGGACTCGGGCAGTTGCTGGTGGACAGTGTATCCAAGCGGGATGTGCCGGTGGTACAGGCCTGTTCGATGATTTTTGCCGGCGTTTATATTCTACTGAATCTTTTCGCAGACATCGTCTCTATAGTCACCAACCCCCGATTGTTGCATCCACGATAGATCATGCAGGGAATTTTTAGAAGCTTCCTCGAGGCGCCGTTGAGTGCAAAGCTGGGGCTCGTGACGATAACAGCTTATCTGGTCGTCGCCATATTTGCGCCAATCATCGCACCTTACAGTGAGACAGAAATACTGGGCGGAGCTTACGAACTGTGGTCTGAGAAGTATCCTCTTGGGACGGACAATCTCGGTCGAGATATGTTATCTAGGCTCATCTTCGGCGCTCGCAATACAATCGGTATTGCGTTGGCCGCTGTCGTCATCGCGTTCGCTATTGGGGGGGTAACCGGGATGCTCGTGGCGATACTCGGCGGTTGGTACGATACAATTATCAGTCGAATTGTTGATGCTCTTATGGCTATACCCGGCTTGGTTTTCGCGTTGTTGATTCTCACAATTCTTGGAACCTCTATCCCGACTTTGGTGCTGGTAATCGCTGTGTTGGACAGTACCCGTGTGTACCGCATCACCCGGGCATCGGCAATGAATGTAGCGGTGATGGATTTCGTTGAAGTTGCCCACCTTCGAGGGGAGGGCCTGTGGTGGGTTATCCGCAAAGAGATTCTCCCGAATATCATGGCGCCGCTGCTGGCAGAATTCGGTCTTCGATTCTGTTTCGTGTTTTTGTTTATTGCCGCGTTGAGCTTTCTGGGGCTGGGGATACAACCCCCGACCGCAGATTGGGGGTCAATGGTCCGAGACAACGCCACACTGATTAATTACGACGATATAACACCACTTCTGCCGGCAGCTTGCATCGCAGTTCTCACGGTGGCCGTTAATTTTGTCGTTGACTGGTTGTTGCATAAGTCGAGCGGATTGAGAAGCGACTGACCGCAATCGGCTTTTCAAACGTAACGATTATCTGCTTTCATTCTGTGGAAAGACTGAGCACCCCCAACCCATAATGAAAGTTTGTATTCACAATACGCGAGGAGTGTGAAATGACGCTGGTCAGATATGAAGCTCAAGAGGACGTGGCAGTGATCACAGTCGACAATCCTCCCGTTAATGCGTTGAGTCCTGGAGTGCCAGGCGGCATTATCACCGGTCTAAACCAAGCGAATACTGATTCGGATATCGTGGCGGTGGTACTGGTCGGCGAAGGGCGAGGTTTTATTGCGGGTGCCGATATACGCTATTTTTCGAAACCCTGGCCTGACGATGAGCCCAAGCTCGGCGACGTCATCCGTGCCTTAGAGCAAAATTCAAAACCAGTCGTTGCTGCAATTCACGGACATGCACTCGGTGGCGGGCTTGAGCTTGCAATGTGCTGTCATTACCGGGTCATTGTGCCGCAAGCAAGGGTCGGTCAACCGGAGGTCAAACTCGGGATACCCCCCGGCGCTGGAGGCACACAGCGACTGCCCCGACTGGCTGGTGCCAAGGCAGCATTGGATATGATCGTATCGGGTGACCCGGTAACCGCTCAGCAGGCTGTGTCGCTGGGGATTTGTGACCGGCTTATAGAGACAGAGCTTGTCGAAGGTGCATTGGCATTTGCACGCGAGGCCGGTCAAACAAGCAGCCCACATCAGTTAGCACGGGACCGGAACGTCGAAGTAGAGGATTCGGACTTATTTCAGACTAAGCGACTACAGATCAAACGCCGGGCGCGTGGTATGCGAGCACCGTATGCCTGTATCGAGTGTGTCGAAGCGGCAGTTGAGTTGCCATTTGATGAGGGGTTAGCACGTGAGCGAGAGATATTTGAAGTTTGCGTGGCGTCAGATGAATCAAAGGCGATGCGCCATGTCTTTTTTGCCGAACGAGCCGCTGGAAAAATACCCGGAGTGGGCAAAAATGTTGAGCGAAATCAGTTTGGCAGTGCAGGAGTGGTTGGGGCTGGCACCATGGGGGGTGGTATCACCATGAATTTTGCCAACGCCGGTATTCCGGTGACCGTGGTGGAACAGGACGCTGGGTTATTGGACAAAGGGCTGTCGATCATCAGGCAGAATTACGCAGCAACTGTCGGTAAAGGAAGACTCACACAAGAAAAGATGGACGAAAGGCTGGCGCTGGTTACGGGGTCGACGACACTCGATGACCTGGTTGACGCTGACATTGTCATCGAAGCTATTTACGAGGAAATGACCGTAAAAAAAGAGCTTTTCGGGCGTTTAAATCAATGTGTCAAGCCGACGGCCGTGCTCACAACGAATACTTCCTATCTGGATGTAAACGAGATCGCAGATAGCATCCCTGAACGCAAAGGCAATGTACTGGGTACACATTTTTTCAGCCCGGCAAACGTAATGAGACTGCTCGAGGTCGTGCGTACAGACAGTGTAGACAAAGCAGTTCTGATGAGTGTATTAGATCTCGGGCGCAAGATGGGGAAACTGCCGATCGTGTCAGGTGTCTGTCACGGTTTTATCGGCAATCGGATGCTCGAAGGGTATTTTGGAGAGGCTGCGATTATGGTTGAAGAAGGTGCCGCACCCGAACACATCGACCGCGTGATGTATGAGTTCGGCATGGCGATGGGCCCACTTGCGGTATCGGACCTGGCTGGCCTCGATATAGGCTGGGCCAAACGAAAAGCAGCTGGAAATGGTGTCGCTGTTGATGTTCCCGGTGCGTTTGTATCCAACAGACTCTGTGAAATGGGTCGATTTGGCCAGAAGACAGGCAGAGGCTACTACACATACGAGAAGGACAGCAGAGTCCCAGTACCGGACTCGGAGGTAAATGATTTGGCAGAACAAGCTGCACGTCATTTTGGTGTGGGCCCACGAGACTTTGATGACCAGGAGATACTTGAACGGTGTCTGTATCCCTTAATTAATATTGGTGCCACTGTTCTTGAAGAAGGAATTGCACTTCGGGCCAGTGACATCGATCTGGTCTATTTGAACGGGTACGGTTTTCCAGTATGGCGCGGCGGGCCCATGCACTGGGCGGGTGTAGTTGGACTTGACGTTGTCGCAGAGGGTATAGGCCGCTATTCAGAACAGTCGATACTTGATCACTGGAAACTGTCGCGATTACTGGAGAAGCTGGCTGATGACGGTGAGTCTTTCGAATCCTATGATGCGGGAAATCAGTAAAAAGGTTTGTGATTCAGCTTGTTGAAGGGTTGAAAGTATTAATTGCTTGATTTGACTGAGGGAAGTTAACCATGATAGAAAAATCTCAGCGGAGTACGGAACTCCACAGACAGTTGTCAGAATTCATGGATGAGCATATTTATCCTAACGAAACCCCAATTAAGAAAGAATTATCAACAGGAGAGCGTTGGCAGCCCACTGAGATCGTAGAGGGATTGAAGATCAAAGCGAGGGAGGTTGGCCTATGGAACCTGTTTTTGCCAGAAAGTGAACTGGGCGCCGGCCTCAGTAATTACGACTATGCACCGTTATGTGAAGTGATGGGGCGTTCCCCCTATGCCCCTGAGGTCTTCAACTGCTCTGCGCCGGATACCGGAAACATGGAGGTGTTATCGCGTTACGGTACACCCGAGCAACAAAAAGAATGGTTGGTGCCTTTGCTGGCTGGAGAGATCCGCTCGGCATTTGCGATGACCGAACCCGATGTCGCCTCGTCCGATGCGACTAATATTCAGTCTGAAATTCGCAGGGACGGAGACAATTATGTGGTCAACGGGCGCAAATGGTGGACCTCAGGCGCGAACGATCCCCGCTGTAAGATCCTGATATTTATGGGTAAGACAGATCCTGATAACGAGGACCGCTATCGACAGCAGTCGATGATTCTCATTCCGATGTCGGCGCCTGGCGTTAAGGTGCTCCGGCACCTCCCCGTGCTGGGTTTTGATGATGCACCCCATGGTCATGCCGAGGTGTTATTTGAGAATGTTCGGGTGCCCGCATCGAATATGTTGCTTGGAGAAGGCCGAGGTTTTGAGATCGCTCAGGGTCGTCTTGGTCCCGGCCGCATTCATCACTGCATGCGTTTGATCGGTTTAGCCGAGCGTGCGCTCGAGGCCATGTGCCGCCGGGTGAAAACCCGCGTGGCATTTGGCCGCCCTATTGCTGATCAGACTGTCACCCAGGAACGCATCGCTGAAGCCCGGATTATGATAGACCAAAATCGTTTGCTGACACTTTATACCGCCCACAAGATGGACCAGTATGGCAACAAAGAAGCGCGCAAAGAAATTGCGATGATTAAAGTGGCAGCGCCCAATATGGCCTGTCAGGTTGTGGACTGGGCGATTCAGGCACACGGCGGTGCTGGCCTCTCCGATGACTTTGGTCTGGGGCATGCTTATGCAACCGCACGCTTGCTGCGCTTAGCCGACGGGCCAGATGAAGTGCATCGAAATCAGATTGCTCGCCTGGAACTCAAACAGTATTGATACCAGCTGACTTGTTGGTGCTCCAGTGAGTATTTTGTCAGTAGAACTCAGAGATCAAACCAATGCGTGAGCCGATCAATACAGTTGTTTTGCTGGGCACGGGTCTCATTGGCAGCGGTTGGGCCGCTCGTTGTCTTGCCCATGGTCTGGACGTGGTTGCATGGGACCCTGATCCCTCGGCTGAGGCCACGCTGTTTGCCAACGTGGATAGTGCGTGGCCCATTTTGAAAGAAGTGGGGCTGCAGTCCGGGGCAGATCGGAGTCGGCTGAAATTTGAAACTTCCTTAGAGGCCGCATTGTCCGTCGCCGACTACGTTCAGGAAAATGCCCCAGACGATGAGGTGCTTAAAGTCAAGCTAATTACCCAGGTCGATCAACTCCTCCCGCCTGATGTCGTCATTGCTTCCAGTTCGTCTGGTATTCGGCCGAGCCTGCTACAGGAAAAGACAAAATATCCGCAACGGGTCATGATCGGGCATCCTTTCCATCCTGTTTATTTACTGCCTTTAGTGGAAATAGTAGGTGGCCAGGCAACCACTGAGGATACCTTGCGTGCCGGTGGTGGATTCTATCGATCGCTTGGAATGCGACCCCTTCAGGCGCCGGTTGAAATCGATGGTTACATCTCCGACCGGCTGCAACAGGCGCTTTTCCACGAGGCGCTGTACATGATCGAGGCGGGGATCTGTACGCCCGCTGAGATCGATGCTGCGATAACTGGCGGGCCTGGTTTGCGTTGGGCATTCCTGGGCCCTATGTTGACGTTTCATCTGGCCGGTGGTGACGGGGGTATTCGATATTCAATGGCGCATTGGGCGCCGGAGGTGGCAAACCGCTGGACGAATTTGCCGGCGCCGGACTTTACGGAGAAGCTGGTGAACGCCACCGCAGCCGGTTGTGAGGCGATTCAGGCTGGCCGCTCGATCAAAGAGTTTGAGCGTCGCCGAGACCGTTGCCTTGTGGCAATCCAGAGAGCCGTCGACGAATTCTGGTTTCCACCAGGTCAGGATGGCTGGCCGGATATGCCGCAGTAACTGAGTTTAACTGGCTGTAGGCAGGTGATCGCTACCCGGTAGTGCAAGTTTGGTGTTCAACGTGATAATTGGCTAGATCGGCTTCGCGCGTCATCTCCCAGTAGTCGACCAGTCTCCAGGGCATCACGGTTACCACTCGACCCCTGGCATTACGGTAATAGGTTGTCATGCCAGGATGTGACCAAATCATCTGTTGGTGTTCTTTGTCGACTCGTTCAACATAGCTGTCGTGCGCGTCACGACGCACGTCCAGAGAGGCGAGGTTTTCCTCAATCATTCTGACCAGACAGGCAGTGACATAGCGGGTCTGGCACTCAGCCTGGAACATAGCGCTGCCACCATGACCCAGACCGGTATTTGGTCCCAGCAGGCAAAAAAAGTTGGGATAACCCGGAACCGTCATCCCCAGATAGGCCGTCGGATTGTCACCGTCCCAGGTGTCTTTAAGATCAATACCGCCCCGGCCCTTTATACGCAGGCGTGAAGCCATCTGCATCATCTCAAAGCCAATCGCGTAAATCAGGACATCGGTGGTTCTGTGAACACCATCTGTTGTGGAGATTCCTGATGCTGTAATCTGATCAATGGGATCGGTAATGAGTTGAACCTGGGGCAGGGTCAGTGCGTGGTACCAGCCATTGTCCAGTAGTATTCTTTTGCCGTAGGCGGGATAGTCAGGAAGACAACAGGCCGCGAGATCCGGATGGTCCTTGAGCTGGACCGCCATAAAGTCAACCATTTCCTGGCGGTGCCTGTCATTAACCCGGTTGAGTGCGCGCTCGGGATGGGGCCATTTGGGATCTTTTCGCAGAAATGGTAACAGGCCATCTCCATAGCGCCAGAACATCGTGAATCGAAACCACTCAACATAGTATGGAAGGTATTCCAGCAGCCACTGCGCGCCCGGTGGAATCGACTCGCCATAACCCGGTATGGGTCTGACCCACTGTGGCGTACGCTGGTAGATCATGAGGCTTTCCACCTGTTTGGCAATCGACGGTGCAATCTGCATTGCAGAAGCGCCGGTGCCAATAATGCTGACACGCTGGTTTGTAACATCTAAATCCGCCGGCCAGTGTGCACTGTGAAATGCGTCTCCCTGAAAGGATTCCCAACCGGGGATAGTTGGCTTCCGGGGCTGGTTGAACTGGCCGATTGCGCTGACCAGAAATCCACTGCGAAAACGATCTTTGCCAGCAGGCCCTTCAAGCTCAGCTTCCCAGCACTGGTCAGACTCGATCCATCGAGCGCTCATCAAGGTTGTTTGGAAACGTATATGACTTCGAACGCTAAATTCGTTGGCACAACGCTTCAGATAGTCCTGGATCTCATCACGTAACGCAAAATATCGACTCCAGCGGTAGCGCTGACCAAATGAGAGTGAGTAGGCATGATTAGGTGTGTCGACTCCGCAACCCGGATAAGAATTTTCCAGCCAGGTGCCACCCACATCCTTGTTTTTCTCCACGATGGTGTACTCGATACCGAGTTGGCCCAGTTTAGCGCCCAGCACAATACCGTTTACGCCAGCACCCACGATCAACACCTCTCGATCGGCCAGTTTGTTTTTCTCTGGTGGTTCAGACCAGTGAATGTCTCGATCAGTAAAGCCAAGCTCGTCGCGCATGGCAGGCGCATACTCAGGTGGTACCGCTTCGCCCAGGCAGGTACTCATCATTCTGATCATCAGGGAATCATCAAGATCTGTTAGGGCCGGTCCAGAACTGGAGTGCGAAAAAATTTCTATGGCGCGTGCGCGTAGATCAGTTTGCACAGACTCAGGCAAGCCGGCGGATGGATCGGCAATCAGGCGTACGTCACGACTTGGTGTGTAAGGTGGATCCAGCCAGTGCGTATCCCCTGTCTGATGAACGAGGCTCATCAACAATACCCTGAGGTCGGCATCGGGCATTGCACCTGCTAAAGCCGCCCGACCGTAGGTCGCATGAGTTGGTATCGACACGTTTGGAATTCAGCTGCTGAAGGTTTAGCGGGTGGTGTATTGTGAAGCGTTGTCTCTAGTTGTGGCTGCCTACCCTAGAGGGGCCGTGAGTCGAGTTTATCGAGTATTTCTTTGGTATCTGCACCCAGATCCGGTGCCGGACGCTGAATACCCGCCGGCGTTCTTGAGAGCTTGACCGGGAAGCCGGTCATCCTGACGTTACCGTGACCCGGATGTGGGACGTTGAGGACCATGTCTTGTGCCAGGACCTGTGGATCTTCGAAAACTTCAGCCAGATCCAACACTCTTCCACATGGGCAGCCCGCATGGTTGATGGCCTTGATCCAGTGGTTCACCGACTGGCAACAGGTGACCTTGTTGATGCGTTCTGACAGAGCATCCCGATTAAGGAGTCTGTCAGAGTTGGTGGCATAGTGCGGGTCTGACAGCAGCTGTTCGAGGCCAAGCGCGCTGAGGAATTTCTCAACATACACATCGGTTGATGGCGCGACTGCAATCATCCCGTCTTTGGCACGGAATAATCCATACGGCGACACGATAGGGTGGTCATTGCCGGTCCGTTTGGGTATCTCGCCCGTTGCAAAATATTCAGCAGAGAGATAGGCCAACATACTGATGAGGCCGCCGGTCAGGCTGGACTCTACCTGTTGACCGACCCCACTGCTTTCTCGCTCGTGCAGTGCGGCCAGAATCCCAAATGCGCAGTACAGTCCAGCAACCAGATCGCTTATCGGCGGAGCGGCGCGCTGCGGTTCTCCGTCGGGCGGGCCATTCACGCTCATAAAACCACTCATAGCCTGGGCGATAAAATCAAATGAAGGGCGATCGGCATAAGGCCCGGTGGTGCCGTATCCGTTTACGCTGGCATGAATCAGTCTCGGGTTAAGAATTTCTAGTTCGCCTGGTCCGAACCCCATATCGGAAAGAACGCCAGGACGGAAATTCTCAACCAGAACATCTGCCGTTTCTAGAAGACGGGACAATGTGTTTTTGTCACTGTCTCCGTACAGGTCCAGTACTACGGATTTTTTGTTTCGATTGAACTGGGCGAAATACCAACTCAGACCATCAACCATGATTCCTTGTTGGCGAACAGGGTCCCCTCGTGGCCCCTCAATCTTGATGACGTCGGCACCCAGGTCAGCAAGAAGTTGTGTACAGAATGGACCTGCGAGGATCCGAGTGAGATCGATAACCCGTAGACTTTTAAGTGGCACAGAGGTTCCCTGAGGTTAATCAGCCTTGTGCGGTCGCAACAGAACTCGTCGAGTGCAGGTCAAGACGGGGTCCCGCCTTCATGACCTGCCCGGGCAGGTCATGCCCCACGATTGCTTCTACCTTGGTGGCAATAGCCATTAGAGCTTGTAGATCGACACCCGTATCGATGTTCATTTCGTGCAGCATGTAGACCAAATCTTCAGTGCAGATATTGCCGGTTGCTTTTGGTGCAAAAGGGCAGCCGCCGATACCGCCAAATGAGGCATCGAACTGGTCAATACCTTCATCGAGCCCGGCCATCACATTGACCAACCCCAGACCCCGAGTGTTATGGAAGTGAAGCCCAATCGGTAGCTCCGGTACCGTATCCTGAAGATATTTAACCGCGCGTCTTACGATTGGCGGTGTGGCCATGCCGGTGGTGTCGCCCAGTCCGATACCCTTGAATTCGAGCTTACTGTAGCGTTGAGCGATGAGGCCAAGTTGATCGATGGGCACGTCGCCTTCAAAAGGGCAGCCAAACGCGGTCGCAATGACCCCTTGGACTGGAATATTCGCATCAGCGGCAATCCGTGCGACTTCCTCAAATCCAACCAAGGATTCCTCGACCGAACGGTTGACGTTTTTCTTATTGTGACTTTCTGAGGCTGACAGGAAAACGATAATTTCGTCAATACCCGTATCGGCCGCGCGCGCTGCACCCTTGGCATTAGGTACCAGGGCAGCGAGTATTGTTGAGCTGGTTTTGTTGATACCTTCAAACACTTCAACGACATCGGTGAGTTGGGGAACTGCACGGGGTGAAACGAAGGATGAGAATTCGATGCGAGGCACACCAGCATCGATCAGGTTGTTGACGAGTTGAATTTTTGATTCGGTCGCAACAAACACAGGCTCTGCCTGCAGGCCATCACGCGGGCCTACTTCAGTCACTTCGACTTTTGTCGGTCTTGTCATCAGGAATGCGCTCCATTATTCGCTCGAATCATTTCTACCATGAGGTCTGTCGGCTTGCAAGGAGAGTCTGTATACGTCTTCATTAACTGAGTCTAGAACAGCCAGTGGGGTGGTGGTGCTCCCGCAACCGGTGAGCGAAAGCTGGCTATTCTGTCCAGGTGAAGACTGCCTACGAAAACAGTCTTAAGGTCATCACCGCCAAAGCACAAGCTCGCACAGTTTCCGAGCGGACTATGCAGGCCCTCACTTATCAGTGAACGGGAAAACGTATTGCTCTGATAGGCTGACTCAGCACGCTCGACCAGGTCAGGGTCACCGGCATCGATGATCATCTGCTGAACGCCGTCCGGGTCTAAGCGAATGATTCGATTACTGAGTACACTGGCGCACCAGATGCCACCTTCACTGTCGAACTCGAAACCGTCAGGGTATACGCCTGGGCCGTATTCAGTCACTGTTTGGCGCGGTCCCAGATCACCATTTGCTCTTATTGGGAATCTCAATAACGACCTCCCCATGGTTTCATGGACATAAAGCCAGTGACCGGAAGGATCAACCTTATTTTCATTTGTGAATCCAATTCCGTCGGCGACAACCCGGGCGCCAGAGCGATCAACCAGCGCAATAAATCCGTCTGCAACGGTTTTGTTAAACGATTGTTCCCGGTCAATTGCGCTGGTGCTTACAGAAATCCAGGTCCTACCTTCTCGATCAAGGTTGGCGAAATTGGTCGCCGGCAGGGTCAACCCGTCGACTTCACTGACGAAAACCTGCAGTGAACCGTCTCGGTCGAGCACGTAAACACCGCCTGACTGCCCCAGGTTGGCGATAAGAAAAGAACCATCAGGCCGGAGCGAGTAACCGTTTGGAAGAAAATCACCGGGCTTTTCGCAGTTGTTGGCAAGATAAACGCTAGCTCCACCTGTGGGTGCGATATGGGTGATACCCCCCCCTGCGTGACTCGCATAGAGATCACCCTTGCAGGTTGCTATGACACATTCTGGTCGTACGAGTCCCTGACCCGCAAAAGTGATCTGGTCACAACTGATGCGCTCTACACGAGTAATCACAACACTAAGTTAGCTGTAAGGGGCAAAATTACCACTGATACCGATTTTCCCGGAACAACCACAGTATTCTGAGGTGATCATATCGGCAATGGTGTCCGGGTCCAGAACATTTGCCCAGGTTCTCTGTCCGTTATCCAGCAGGCATGCGACGTGTGCCACAGATGGTGAATGGTTTTCATACATGACTGTATAGGTCTCTATCGTGACTTCTCCCTCATGGTTGGTTTTGATGGGTCTTCGGTACAGGTTGTCCACATCTTGTTGGACATTGGCCCAATTGAATGGCCGTTCGGGTGGCACGCCGGAATAGATACACAGTGCATGTTTTGTCAGCAGCCCGCCATTGGCCGTAACAAGGGCCAGGGCCTCGGGGTTTGATCGCAACAAGGTAGCCGTACGTGCGATTGCGTGCATGACATAATTGTTCCAAGGGCCACCGGCAAATGTCAGACCGCCAGTTACAGTCAGTGGCCGGTCGAGACTCAGTCCGATCTCGTTTGCAGCGATTTGTACTGCGGAGGGAAAACAGCTGTAAAGGTCGATATATTCAAAACTCTCGGAATCGAGATTCGTCAATTCAAACAACCGTGAAGCCGCAAGGCGTATGGCCGGCGAAGAATGCAGATCGTCCCGTTCGGACACGTGCAGGTGATCCCATGCCTCGGTCGAGGCATGCGGGTAGATCCAGTGGTTGCTTGGAATACCGAGCTGTCTGGCCCGCGCCGACGACGTCACAATGAGAGCGGCACCCTGATCAACGTTGTTATTTGAATTCATCAGCTTGGGATAAGGCAGTGACACTGGTCGATTAAATTCAGTGGGGGTAGCGATCTCGCACGCTGAAAACTCACGTTGAATCCATGCATCTGGGTTGTTTTTTGCAGTAGCGCTAAAACGAGCCCAAAGCCCGGCGATTTTTTCGAGATGCTCCGACACGGTTTCACCCGCTGCTGACCGTAAGGCAATCTCAAACAGGGGGTAGTACTGGATGGGGTGTCGAATCCCACGCTGGAGTTCAGCTTCGTGGCGGGTATTCAAATGGCTGCCGATAAAGAAATCCGGCTCTGTGTCCCCCCGGTCGCTACCTGTTGGATCTTGCCCGGGTGTAACGGAGACAGGGTTCCAGTCCAGCGTCAGGCCGGCCGACCTTGCCCGCGATTGCGTTCGACCACATTCAGCGCCAGCGAGTACGATGGTATCCAAGTGTCCTGATTGGATATCGAGAAAACTCTGATTCGCCAGTGTCTGTACATAGTTGCCGCCGAGTGACGTGAGTCCGGTTTCGACCTGTGATAAGTCGAGTCTGTCGGCTATGCACTGGGCTGGATTCTGGTAGCCCCACATTCCCCGGACCACCCGGACAGAGTCGATGGATTTCAGAATCTCCGGACAGCCGCTATCCAGAGCTGCGCGGGATACCGCGTCGACCATAAGTTCCAGTGGCGATCGTGCTACCAGAGGGTCGTCTTCGCGTTGTGAAACCTGAGCAACGCCGACAATTACGGGATCGAGGAGTTTCACAGTTGAAGCGTTGTGTGTCTGTGGTAAGTTTTCAGGCCGGTTGTCATGGGTCAGGTAGTGGTAGCGCAGTTTTATAACTGACTTGTTTGAGTGAAAAACTGGACTTGATACTGGCGATTCCCTTGATTCGCGTCAAATGATCCATCAGGAAGCGTTCGTAAGCGGCAAGGTCTGGTACTACTACTCTAAGCAGGTAGTCGAACTCTCCTGTCATAAGATTGCACTCCATGACTTCCGGTCGCTCCGTTACCGCCTTCTCGAATGATCCCAGCGCGGACTCGACCTGTTTTTCGAGGGTGACCGTCGCAAATACAGTGATTGGCAGGCCGACGGCTTTTGCATTCACCAAGGTCACGTAACGCTCAATGACACCAGTAGCCTCAAGCGTACGGACCCTTCGCCAGCACGGCGACGGCGAAAGTCCGACGCGATCAGCCAGTTCGGTATTCGAAATACGAGCCTCTTCCTGAATGACCTCGAGAATACGGCGGTCAGTGGTGTCAAAGCTATAGGGCATGTTATTTCTCTAAGGGAGAATATTAGGCATAAGAATGCGGATTTAATTAATATAGCAGGAAAAAAAGTAGAAAAAATCTCTTTAGACGCAATATATTGTACAGACTCACAAGCTACGTAATTCACCCACATGCAAACGATCCCGTTCGATCCGGACGATGAGCCACCGTCAACTGGCAACTCGCCAGACCGACTGCATTTCCTCAAGGTCCTTGAAAAAAAGGTGTTGTGGTTGTCCACCTGGATGATTCACCACGCCAACCATATTAGAGAAGGTGATGGGGAACTAAAGGTGGGTGGTCACCAGGCGTCCTGTGCTTCCATGGTGACCATAATGACTGCCCTTTACTTTGCAGTTTTGAAGCCAGAAGATCGGGTTGCGGTTAAGCCTCACGGCAGTCCTGTTTTCCACGCCATTCAGTATCTGTTTGGAAAGCAAGATAAAGATCACCTTGCCCGGTTTAGGGCGCTTGGGGGCGCGCAGTCCTACCCTTCACGCACAAAGGACAGCGATGACGTTGATTTTTCGACAGGCTCGGTGGGTTTGGGTGTGGCGATGACAAGTTTCGCCGCTCTCATTCAGGACTACTTGGAGGCGCATTCATGGCGCAGCTCGAGAAGCAGAATGGTTTGTGTGTTGGGTGATGCTGAACTCGATGAAGGCAACATCTATGAAGCGCTGCTCGAAGGCTGGAAGCACAGCGTGCGTGATCTGTGGTGGATCGTCGACTATAACCGCCAGAGTCTGGATGCTGTAATTTCAGATCGCTTGTTAACACGTTTCCATCGGCTGTTTGTCAGTATGGGATGGGAGGTGGTAACGATCAAGTACGGGAAACTCCTGCACAGGGCATTTCAGCTACCCGGCGGCGATGCTTTACGGCAGTGGATAGATTCTTGCCCTAATTCCAAATACTCCACCTTGGTGTACAAAGGTGGTGAAGCTTGGCGAGAAGTACTTCAGGCGGACATTGGGTCTCGCCCCGGCGTGTCTGAATTGTTGGCACGGTATGACGATCGTGTACTGAATACCTTGATGACCAATCTTGGTGGTCACTGTATCGAAAGCATGCTGGAGGCGTTTGAGGGGGTAAAGAGCGACCGACCAATCTGTTTTTTCGCCTATACCATTAAAGGGTTCGGACTGCCACTGGCTGGCCACAAAGACAATCACGCCGGAATGCTGACGTCTGACCAGATAAAGCACCTGAAGTCTGACCATAGTATCGATGACGGAGAAGAGTGGTCGCCATCGGCGGGGACAGGTGTGTCGGGGTCCGAATTGCGCTTGTTCCTAGATAAGGTGCCTTTTTACACGGTAAACCAAAGGCGAAAAACTTCACCTGTGGTCGCGGTGCCTGATCCCTTTCCACGACCGGATGGGCGCGAAATATCGACCCAGGACGCATTTGGCCGAATACTGGCGAGTTTAGCCAGACAGGATACTGAACTCGCCCAAAGGATCATTACTGTGTCGCCCGACGTGACAGTGTCAACCAATCTAAGTGGGTGGGTAAACCGGCGCGGGTTGTTCCATGTCAATGGTCAGACAGACATGTTTACCGTAGAGGAACTGCAAACCATGCATAGATGGCGGGCATCGCCAACGGGACAGCATATTGAGCTTGGTATTGCTGAAAACAACCTGTTTCTTCTCCTCGCTGCTGCGGGGCTTTCTCATTCGATCTTCGGAGAACGCCTGTTACCGGTGGGCACGATCTACGATCCGTTTATCGAAAGGGGCCTGGATGCATTGAACTATGCTTGTTACCAGGACGCACGTTTTCTGTTGGTCGCCACACCTTCAGGTATCTCGTTGGCGCCAGAAGGCGGCGCTCATCAGTCTATTGGGACACCTCTGATCGGGATGAGTAAGCCAGGTTTGGCATCATTCGAGCCAGCGTTCACCGACGAGCTTTCAATGATTATGGAGTTTGCATTTTCATATTTACAACTAGAACTCACTGAGTCGGAAGTCACTGACACAGATGCTGATCTGCTTGATGACCGTCGCGGTGGATCTGTGTACTTACGCCTTACGACACGTCGTATAGAGCAGTTCGAGCGAGAGATTGACGATACGCTGACGTCTGAGATTATAGATGGGGGATACTGGCTGGTGCCTCCGCAATCTTCCTGTTCTGTTGTGATTGCATACATCGGTGCGGTCGTACCCCAGGTAATCGAGAGTTGCGACGAACTCAACCGCCGATCTCCCGGCTCGACTGCGGTGCTTGCCATTACTTCAGCAGATCGTCTTCACCGGGGCTGGATACAAGCACAACGTGTACGGCGCCGGGGATCAAGAACGTGTCGCGCACAGATCGAAAAACTACTCTCCGCGATTGGATCGAGTGTCCGTATCGTGACGATTACAGATGGGCATCCGTCGGTGCTGACTTGGCTCGGTGCGGTTGCGGGGCACCGTGTGTGCGGGTTGGGGGTCGATCGATATGGGGAATCGGGCACGCTGACTGAGCTTTACCAGGCCTACCGGCTCGATGCACAATCGATCCTTTCAGCTAGTCTGGATTCGTCGTAAGCTCAGTTTGTTTACACGGATTCTCGAGAATATGGAACGCCGATTCGCCGTTAATACTGACGGCTTAACCTGAGTGGCACTGACAATGCGAGTGACTCAGATCAAAGCATACGTTCTGCAAGCACCTGACGATGGTCGCCCACATTGGGTAAGTCACTTCGTTGTGCCTCGGGCAAATGAATTACTGGTCCGACTTGCGACTGATGAAGGCGTTTCTGGCTTCGGCTTAGCGACCTGCTATAGCACCGTGGAGCCGGTGATTTCGGCTTTCAAATCCGGGATCGCGGACGAGATTGTAGGTGCGGACCCACTGGCACCTGAAAGACTTTACGAGCGGCTCTTTGCTTTGACTTCACAAAGAAAAGCGTATGAAAGTGGTTGGAGCAGGGATGCACTGATAAAGATCACAGCGGCCGTCGATATTGCCTGCTGGGACATCGTCGGCAAAACAGCTGGCCTACCACTGTACCAGCTGTTTGGCGGCTATCGAAATTCAGTACCGTGCTATGTGACTTGTGCTTACTATCGAGATGGAAAAGACGAATCAGAGTTGCGTGATGAGCTTCACAAACTGAAAGAGCAGGGACACAGGGGGTTCAAGGCAAAGGTTGGCGGGTTGTCGGTGTCGGAAGACATAGAGCGACTGGAAGTTGTGCGTGATGTTATCGGTGATGATCGAGATCTGATGGTCGACGTGAACCGGGCCTGGGATCTCGAAACTGCTATTGCAGCAGCCGAGGCCATGTTACCGGTGAAACCACGGTGGCTTGAGGAGCCTGTGCGCTGGCAGGACGATCGCAGGGAATTAAAGCTGTTGGCACAGAGAACGAATATCCCGTTGTCTGCCGGAGAGAGTGAATTAACCAGTTACGGATGCCGGGCTCTGCTTGAAGAACAGGCTATCCAGATTCTGCAGTTTGACTGTACTATGTTTGGCGGTTTTACTCAGGGGCGCAAAATGGCAGCACTGTGTGAACTGAACCATGTGCAGATCGCGCCACATCACGATTGTTTCATCCACGCGCCACTGGTTGCTTCGAGCCCTTCGGGCTGTATTGTGGAATCGTTCACTGATCCGGAGCGTGATCCGCTGCAGGCTGAGCTGTTCGTTAATCCGCCGAAAATAGAGGACGGTTGGCTGACGCTCAACCCCGATCCTGGAATTGGCCTGACGTTGTCGGACGATGCAATCCAGAAATATGGCACGTCAATCCTGTGACTGTGCAGGTGATATTGCGGGATCAGTCATAGACACAGTGGACGGATTGATTTAATTCTTTGGCGAGTAACAATGGGGAGAAAAAAATGGACGTGAAGGGAAAAACGGCGATCATACTGGGTGGGACCTCCGGTATTGGTCTGGCGACGGCCAATCGACTTTCAGGACTCGGCACGAAGGTGGTCGCGGTCAGTCGTCAACCCGATAAGGCTAAGGGTGATGTTGCCAACGGAGTCGAACTCCGCGCTTGCAGTGTTCTGGACCGAGCCGGTCTTGTAGCGCTGTTTAAGGAGTGGTCAACGTTTGATATTTTAGTGTGTGCAGCCACAGGGGGGTCGAGAGCTGCTGGTCCTTTTCTCGAGATGGACCTTGACGCTTATCAGGCTTCCTTTGCCAAACTTTGGGGTTACACCAATGCTGTTCGTCTGGGTGTAGAGTACATGACCCGCGAGGGTACGATTGTGCTCGTGAGTGGAGCCCCTGCACGCAAAACCAAGCCAGGGCAGATCGCACTGAGTTCAGTAGGCGGTGCTGTAGAGGCATTTTGCCGGGGTGTTGCGGCAGAACTTGCACCGCGGCGAATCAATAGCGTTTCCCCGGGTATTATTGATACGCCGATGTTCGGCCCAGAAAGCTCTGAGCGGTCGAACAAGCTGAATTCTGCAACGGCCGATCACATGATTCCCCGGGCAGGTACTGCGGATGAAGTCGCGAACGGTATAGTTTTCGCGATTCAGAACGATTTTGTGACTGGGACGACAGTCGATGTCGACGGCGGTTGGCTGCTCAGCTGACCAGCTGGGTTCCGTTGACCCTTTCAATCACAGAATATCCGCCAGCGCGTTCAGAAGAGCGTCGTTCTCAGCGGAAATGCCGATTGTGATTCTGAGAGATCCGTTTTCGTCCGGCCAGGGCAGATACTGGACAAGTATGGCTTTTTCAGCCAGCCGCTCTACAATCGATTCGGATGAACTATCAGCGCGGGCCAACAAGAAATTTGCGGCAGAAGGATATACGCGGAGTTTGAATTCTTGCAGTGCCAAGGAAAGGCGTTGTCTCTCGCGGCTGACGGTGTCGAGGACCATCTCAAGATAGTTTTGGTCCAGCATTGCTGCACAGGCACCGGCCAGGGCGATCCGATTGACATTAAAGCCTATGCGAATTTTCGAGAACCCGATCGCCAGGCTTGGACTGCCCGTGATGGCATAACCAATTCTGGCCCCGGACAGTCCGTATGCCTTAGAGAAGGTTCGGATGACCACCCACGGACCGCTGCGAGTGGCTAACAAGGAAAGCACATCGGGGCCGCCTTCCCAGGCGGCAAACTCATGATAGGCCTCGTCCACCATCAACAGGCATTGGTCGGGTACTCGCTCGGCCGCAAGCCGGACTTGGTCCGCATCAATCATCCCGCCTGTTGGACTGTTGGGGGTACACAAATAGACCAGGGCAGTCTGTTCGCTGACAGCAGCCAGCATAGCATCTACGTTGTTGGATCCGTTTTCCAGTACCGGTACTGTGATCACTTTACCACCGGCGAGTCGTACGTTTTTGCCAACTGGGGCAAAGGTCGGCACTGGCAGAACGGCCTGATCACCATTCTCGACGGCAATAGCGGCAGCGGCAAAAAGCATTTCCCCGCTCCCATTCCCAAACACAATCCGTTCCGGGCTTATTCCTGTCCGTACTGAGATGATCTTGGCCAGCGCCGAACAGGAATGATCCGGGTACCGGTTCGACACGCCAATGGCTTCGCGCATCGCTGCTATGGCGTTGGGAGAGGGGGGGAGCGGGTTTTCGTTCAGATTCAGGCGAACAAAATCGGGGCTCGGCCGGTTATCGGGTTCCTGCAGAATTTGCGGCGCCATCACCGGCAAATCATCGAATCTTTCTAGCGGGATCTTTCTGGCCATGGCAACTATTTCATGTTCAAACTAAAGGTCGCTTAGCCAAACGGTGCGGTATCTTTAGCTACCTGCTTCAAGAACACCACGGGGTCGGTACCGCCGGTACCAGTGTGGCCGGGGCCTGTTTGCGACATCTGTGATGACACATATTTTGTCACCATCTTAAGATGGGACTGACGAAAATCAATCAGTGCTTCAACGCATGCTGTGTAGATGTGCCGACACCCATCATGTCGCTCAATGGCACCAACCAGCGGCCTGTCAGCTTCCAGTGCATTGATATACGCAGCATGCCCGGTGGGCATGTAGGAGCGCATTCTGATCAGATAGGTCCGCGATGGTTCTTCTTTGTGTGTGATACCGAACATTGCATCTATAGCTTGAAGCAAAGAGCTCTGGGCGGCACTGCCGCCAAAGTAGTTCCTTGGATTCTGCTTACAGCCCCTGTACTCGATGGATTCGAATGAAGCCAGAAAAGGTCTTACCCTGTTGTAGAAAATATAAGGGTCGCAGTGTTCATACATACGGTCCAATGTGGCGTTCAATGCGATCAGGTGTTTTCGAACGACTTGGAGTGAGCATTCGATCTGTTCGAAGTCATTAGGCGGCAGAGCCCTCTGGATAAGATCGAATTCTCTGAGAACGCTTGCGCCGATGGCCTCAATCTCGGTTGTGACCAGGTAGAACCATGACTCGTCAAGGCCGCCATGAAACTGAATTAATGTGCTCAGATTGCCCAGGCTGATGGGGCCGTTGGGATCCAGACGTTTCCAGTTATTCAGAACCAACGACGCATGGGCGAGAGCCGGTGGTCGGTTCAGCCGGTCAGCAACCAGAGTCCAGGGAATCGCAATATTTTCAGGCACATAACCAGAGGACTCGTAACCCTGCCAGACAAAGCCATGGCCAAATACAGACAACAGGAGCATAGCTCGTTCCAGTTCCATTGGCGTGTGGAGAGAGGAGATATCGTCAATGACCGGCATGGCTTCAGCACAGGCTCTGAAAATGCTGGCATTCAGTAATCCAGAGAACTCTCGAGCCGTTGATTCCCAGATCTCAAATTCGTCAGGTAGCAGCTCAAGGGGTGCTTGTGCCGGCAGAAATCCATTGACAGGATCGATGTTATAGAGATCAGGCATTGGTTATCCGGAATATTTTACACCCTGTCCTAGGGTAAGCCGGGTTGACGATATTTTGCTCGATTGTTCGTAAATAATCGTTTAGGTAACAAGTTTTGGAGCCGCATAGATCGGGTCCTTCCAGCATTCGGTCTGGAGAATATGGAACAGCATCGATGCCGCCAGCCAAACGTCTTCGTACCTCGTGTACAACGGAGCAAACCCGAATCGCAGCAGGTCCGGCGCTCTGAAATCGCCGATGACCCTATGGGCGATCAGTGCCTGCATGATTGGCCACCCTTCGGGGTGACTGAACGAGACCTGGCTACCTCTTTGATCGCTGTCACGTGGGCTTACCAGCTGCAAGGGATATGCACTGCAGAATGATTCCACCAGGTCGACAAACAGGGTCGTCAACCGTTTTGATTTTTCACGAATGGCGTGCATATCCAGCTGTTCAAATATATCCAGACTGGATTCTAGAGCGATATAGGAAAGAACCGCAGGTGTTCCGCAACGAAATTTATCTATACTGCTTGCCGGCTTGAAGCGCGTGTCAAAAGAAAATGGATCGGTATGGGCCTGCCAACCTGTCAATGGATTCGCAGCGTGTGCAATGTGCCGATCGGCGACGAAAAGGTATGCAGGTCCGCCGGGCCCGGCATTAAGGTACTTGTATGTACAGCCTACCGCGAAATCGACATTAGCTGCATTCAAATCAACGGGTACTGTACCGAGTGTGTGCGCCAGATCCCAGATAACCAGCGCGCCGGCCTGTTGCGCCGCCTGTGTGATTCGGTTCATGTCGCGAATCATTCCCGTACGGTAACTGACGTGGGTAAGAGTCACCACTGCGGTGGATGGGTTGATCAGTTCAACTATGGATCCATCACTTTCCTTCCCTTCAACAAGTTTGTGTTGGGGGAAATAGTGCCTGATTGCACCCTGAATGATATGAAGGTCGGACGGAAAATTATGGCGCTCCGACACGATCTCTGTTCTGCCTGGGCGCATTTCTAGGGCGGCTGACAACGTTTTAAACAGATTGATTGAAGTAGAATCGACCACCAGTACTTCCCCGGCATTGGCACCCATCAGAGGAGCCAGTCGATCGCCGAGAGTCAAAGGCAGTACGTGCCAGTTCCGATCGTTCCAACTTCGGATTAGCCCAGTACGCCAGCCATCGGTGACAGCTTCAAGGATCTTCTCTGGTACCATCCTAGGCATTGCGCCAAGCGAGTTACCATCGAGATAAACCAGGTCAGGTGGTAAATCAAAAAGCTCCCTGATGCTGGAGCAGGGATCAAGTTCGTCTTGTTTACGGGCGTCTGCCAGACCGGAACTCTGACTGCTGCGCAATGTGTCAAGAGACGGAGTTGTCATCTGGTCGACCTCACTTTTCCGGATATGCTGACAACTGCTGAAAGATCACAGTGTCGGTACGAGCAATGTCGCACATAATGTCAAAATGATGTCGACCCTGGACTTCTCTGAGTTTTGTATCGGCGGTAATTCTTGAGCATTTGTCAGCATAATCTTTGGATTGTCTTATAAACTCTTTAGTCTCATGTTCTGCATAGACGATGTCCAGAGAGACAAGCGGATCGGTATCATAAAACTGTGGACTGAGTGCTCTAGCGCTTTCAATCGATAATCCCAGTGGTTCGTTGACGTAGGTTTGAGAAATCGGCTCGAGGTCATAGATACCACCGATAAGGATTGCGCGTTGAGGTCGAGCGAGAAGCGCTGAGTGGTCGTGATCCTGGATACGCGGACTGATTGCGCAGGCCAGAAGATGGGCACCTGCCGAATGTCCCATGACATGAATCCTTCTTTTTTTAAAGCCGTAGTTTCGGCTGTTTTCACCGAGCCAGTTCAGTGCACGTCTGCAACGTGAAATCATCTGAGAAAGACTTGAATCTGGCGCAAGTCCATAGTTGATGCTCGCAAAAGCGTAGCCGGCTGCTGTCCAGGCGCTGGCAAGAAAACTGTGGTCATCTTTGGAGAGTGCTTTCCAGTAACCCCCATGAACAAAAACCAGCAGAGGTAGATTTCCGGAGTTGGCTGGCGTGGCTGGTAGGAAAAGATCCAGTTGTTCTTCCGGATTAGCACCATAGGCCAGGTTTGTAATCAGGCGTTCCTCGTAGTTATCTCGTACCCGTTGGGACTCGGTGGTGTACCACGATATGAATGGCTCAATGTCGCCCACCATACTGCTCGGTGAGTATTCCCGCTCTAGTTCCTCAGGAGACAGGCTCTTCCAATTCAAAATTCAATGCCAGCTCGAGGGACCCGCATTCTAGGCTACCGAGGGTTGTACAAAGGACCAATTGTATAGAAAGTATCCTGAAGCCGGGGTCGGCGCGGGGTTGCTTTTTCCCATCGGCCGGGTAAGGTGTTCAGCCAGCGCTTATAAAACGATGCTGGGCTGCCCGGTCGCAGGTGACGATGGAGTGGTGAATGTCGATCAATTTGCTGGAAATGAAAAACGTTGTTATCGAAGCTGAGATCGATGGCGAATGGCGGCCTATCGTCAATGGGCTGAGCCTTGCCTTGGAAAAGGGTGAAATTGTTGGGTTAATTGGTGAATCCGGTGCCGGTAAATCAACCTTGGGTCTGGCAGCACTGGGATATACAAAACCTGGGTGCCGGATCGTATCCGGGTCGATCAAATTCGATGGACTTGAACTGACAACACTGCCCGAAAAGCAACTGCGAAATTTGCGTGGCAATCGTGTCAGCTATGTTGCGCAAAGCGCAGCGGCTGCTTTTAACCCAGCACATCGCCTGCTAGAGCAGTTCCTCGAGTCTCCAGTGCAGCACGGCAAGATGAATCGAACGGAGGCCAAAGCGAAGGGGCGCAGCCTTTATCGCCAGCTGGATCTTCCAGACCCTGATTCGATCGGAGAACGATTCCCTCATCAGGTGTCAGGTGGCCAACTGCAGCGTGCGATGACAGCCATGGCAATGGGTTGTGAACCCGAGATTGTTGTGTTTGATGAACCAACGACAGCGTTGGATGTGACGACCCAGATCGAGGTACTGGCCGCCATCAAGGAAGCAGTTCGTGCAAGGGGGGTTTCTGCAATTTACATTACGCACGACCTGGCCGTGGTGGCACAACTGGCGGACAGAATAATGGTGCTTCGTTATGGTAATTTGGTAGAAGAGGGTGACGCACGGCGCCTCCTGGCCCACCCCACAGAGGACTATACAAAACGCCTGTTGTCTGTCCGCAGCCTAAGGGAGGATAAAACGCTACAACAGGTTGAAAGCCAAATACTTGCAGTAGACAACGTTGTTGCGCGCTATCCCAGTGCGACCGAGTATGTACTTGAAGATATCAGTATCGGGGTCGAGCAGGGCAAGACTGTCGCTGTGGTTGGCGAATCGGGAAGTGGCAAAAGTACACTCGCGCGTGTCATTACAGGACTGCTTCCGCCACAGTCTGGTTCAGTCACTTTTAAGGGTGAATCACTATCGGCTGCTCTTGGCGACCGAAGTAAAGATGCACTGCGTTCGATCCAGATGATCTACCAGATGCCCGATATCGCACTCAATCCGCGTCAGCGGGTCAGGGAAATAATTGGCCGGCCGTTGGAGTTTTATCTTGCAATGACCGGTCAAAAGAAAATGGATCGCACCGTTGAGCTGCTGGAGCAGATTGAACTGCCGGAAAGTTTTGTAGACCGGTTCCCAAACCAGTTGTCAGGCGGAGAAAAACAAAGGATCTGCATTGCTCGCGCCCTGGCCGCTGAACCAGACCTCATCATCTGTGATGAGGTTACCTCTGCGCTCGATCAGCTTGTTGCTGAGGGAATACTGGAGCTTCTGCAGAGCCTGCAGAATCGTCTTCAGTTGTCTTATCTGTTTATCACTCATGACCTGGCAACGGTGAAGGCCATCGCTGATGATATCGTGGTTATGTATAAGGGGCGTATAGTCGAGCAAGGTGGCAAAGACCAGATTCTGGCGCCGCCGCACGAGCCCTATACGGAACTGCTGCTCTCTTCGGTGCCTGAAATGGATCCAGACTGGCTGGATCAGTTGATGGACCGTCGAGCGCAGGGTCTAGCGCCGACACCTGATAAGGTGAACTGACGATTAGAATCGTTCAATGCATTGTTGATAGGTTATCTTATAGTGGTGACGTTTAAGCGGATTCGGCTACCGAGCTTCACCAAGCTAAAAATCAAATAGCCTACATCTATTTGGACGGCTCTCAAGCGTTCTTTGTCTACTGTGGTCAAGCCAATTACCGGCCTTTTCATTCTGGTGGTATTTGACGGTGTACTATGCGGCCTGTCCAACCTGACAGGGTTTATGGATTCGTGATAGCGACCGAAAATCGTCAGACCTGGAAAACACCAGCGATCGTACTGGTTGCCGGGTGTTTGATATCGGCAGTTGGCTTTGGTGCCCGTTCCGGGATGGGTCTGTTCCTTGATCCAATGACGGTTGAGCTGGGCTGGAATCGCGAGACCTATGCGTTGGCGATGGCTCTGCAGAACATCGCATGGGGAATCTGCCTGCCCATTGCCGGCGCTGCTGTCGATCGTTATGGCTCCGTGTGGGTGATAGCAGGCGGGGCTGTAATTTATGCACTTGGGTTCTGGGGAATGGCCATATCAGATACCGGCGGCATGCTGTATCTGACCGGTGGCGTTCTATCAGGTGCTGGAATCGCATGCACGTCTTTTACTCTAGCGATTGCGGCAATGGTCCGGGCAGTGGGTCCGGAAAGACGGTCTCTGGTGATGGGTTTGGGCACTGCGGCAGGTTCAGTGGGGCAGATAGTGTTTTCACCGTTTGCCCAGGGCATGATTGGTCAGTTCGGCTGGAGCAATGGGTTGTTGATTATGGGCGCGTGTACCCTGTGTATTATTCCGCTGGCCCTGTTGTTGCCCAATCGCCCAACACTCGATGAGCCCGACACGATTGATCTGACGCTTAAAGCGGCGCTGGGGGAAGCTTTTCGCCACCGCGGCTATGTACTATTGACCGTCGGCTTCTTTGTCTGCGGATTTCACGTGTCGTTTATCATGATTCACTTACCGGCGTATGTTGCCGATCTGGGTTTGTCAGGCAATGTTGCAGCCTGGTGTCTGGCGCTGATCGGTGTGTTCAATATTATAGGTTCGATTGCTGTAGGTCTGTATGGTCAACGGCACAGTAATTCAAATGGATTGAGTTTCATTTATGCCGCACGAGCATTGGTTATAACGGCCTTGCTGTTATTGCCTAAAACAGAATTTACGCTTTATTTATTTGCCTGTGCGATGGGCTTGCTTTGGCTGTCCACAGTGCCGCTGACCACTGGTGTCGTTACCCGAATATTTGGAGTACGGTATATGGCGACGCTGTTTTCGGTTGTATTTCTGAGTCATCAATTGGGGGGGTTCATTGGGGTGTGGCTCGGGGGCTATCTTCATGATCTGACGGGTACTTATGATACGGTATGGCGGGCTGCTATCATCCTGGCAATCGTTGCTGCGGTTCTTCATGCACCGATCAATGAAAAACCTCTCCGGCGCGCGGTCAGGACGGTTGGATGATTAGCGAAATGCGCTGCACAATACCAGACATATCGATCTCTGTGCCGGCTGTAAACCAGGTATTGGTAGGATTCAAAGTCCAAAACAGTATGTTGCAACCGTCTTTTAGTTGAAGTATCTGGTTAGCCAAATACCGAAATCTGGGTAGTTGATTCTGGGGGTTACTTAACGCACAGTAATACGCGTAACCTGGGGAGTTAAGGGATGATTGAAACGAGTCTGCGGATACTGCGCACAGATGTTTCAGGAATGCCGATCGAATGGATTGGATTTGAAGAGACGGTGAAGCTCCATTGCCTAGAACAGATACTTTACCCGATGGGTTCTTCTTTGTACGTTGTACGCGGCGGGATAAATGCGAAAACCGGGCGCCGGAGTACGCTCGAAGTTCACTCAATCATCTGTACGCTGGGGCAATCGAGAGCCCATCTACGGCGTCATCCTTTGTACGCACCGCCGTTAGTCAACAAGGCATTGTTCAGGCGCGATGCTCATCTATGTCTTTATTGCGGGGTGCAGTTTTCCCCTACTGAGTTATCAAGAGATCACGTACGGCCACTCAGCCGGGGCGGTGCGGACGTCTGGCAGAATGTAGTGACGGCCTGCAGACGTTGCAATCATAGAAAAGGCGATCAGACGCCTGAAGAATTCGGACACGAGCTACTGGCAGTGCCATTTATCCCAACCCACGCCGAATACGTCTATCTTTCCGGTAGGCAGATCCTGGCGGACCAGATGGAATTTCTTTTGTCCCATTTCCCCCGAAACAGCCCCCTTCACGAACGTATTGGAGAGATCAGTTGAGTATTGCCTTGAACGTGCATGGCCATGGGTAAAGATAACAGCCTGACCAGGGGCTTCATGACGCGCGCGGTGCACTCTGGTGAATCACCAGATCCAACGACCGGTGCGTCTGCGCCGAATATCGTGATGTCAAGCACGTTTGTTATTGATGAACCCGTCAGTTTCTCGGCTCAGGACAAGCCTGAAGACGCGCCTTATGTCTATAGTCGCTGGGACAACCCTACGGTCACGGTCCTTCAGGACAAACTGGCGGCGCTGGAAGAGGCCGAGGCCTGCCGATGTTTTGCGTCGGGTATGGCAGCGACTTCGGCGTTACTGTTGAGTACGCTCAGCCAGGGCGACCGACTGGTGATGAGTGACAGCAACTATCCGGGAACGGCAGAGTTAGCCAGAAAGATGTTGACCCGACTGGGCGTGGAAGTCGTTTTGGCCGATCTTTCTGATCAAGAAGTAGCGGCTCGGTCAATTACGCCAGGTGTCAAGCTGGTCTGGGCAGAAACACCCGCGAATCCGACACTGCGTCTAACCGATATTCGAGCTGTTGCAGAACTCGCCCATTCAGTCGGCGCAGAGTTCGCGGTTGACTCGACTTTTGCTTCACCGGTCGCGACTCGTCCGCTGAAGTTAGGTGCAGACTACGTTGTTCATTCGCTGACGAAATATTGTTGCGGACATGGTGATGCCATGGGCGGTGCGGTCCTTGGTCGACGAGATGCGTTAAAGAGTGTCGAAACGGATGGTCAGATCTATATGGGCGGCGTAATCAGTCCATTTAATGCTTGGCTGATCAACAGAGGGCTGGCGACTCTGCCTATGAGAATGCAAGCGCATCAGACAAACGCCACCCATGTGGCGAAATTTCTGGAAGGGCATCCAAAGGTTAAAAAGGTGTTGTATCCCGGACTTTCCAGTCACCCTCAATTCGATCTGGCCGTTCGCCAGATGGATAATTACTCTGGAATGGTGTCGGTACAGATTGATGACGGTCCTGGCCTGGCAGAGCGCATGATGTCTGACCTGAAGATATTTCACTATGCAGTGTCATTAGGCCATCATCGCAGTCTGATCTACTGGCTAGGCACCGACGATCTGATGCAATCAAGTTATGCGCTTGAAGGAAGAGCACTGGACGCTTACCGGGCGTTTGCCGGTGACGGTGTATTCAGAATTTCCGTGGGGCTGGAAGATCCTGAAGATTTATGTGACGACCTCGCTCAGATTCTGGGTTGAATCGACAAATTGGGTGTTTGTCGACTCCGGGCTGATAAACCGTCGTGCTTGTCGGTCAGCATGGTAGGAAGAGCGTACCATCGGTCCCGAGGCAACGTGACCAAAGCCCATCCGGCTTCCAAGTGCGGCCAAATCTAGAAACTCTTCCGGAGTGACATAACGTTCTACCGGTAGATGATCAAGGCTGGGCTGTAGATACTGACCTAGTGTCAGTAGTTGCACACCGTGATCTCTCATATCTTGCATCACAGCCTCTACCTCAGGCATCGACTCTCCAACACCGAGCATAAGTCCCGACTTGGTCGGTAAATCAGGGCAGCATTTCCCAAAATCTTTCAATAGTCCCAATGAGTGGTCATAGTCGGCACCGGGTCTTACCCGTTTGTACAGTCGGGGTACCGTTTCCAGGTTGTGATTAAAAATGTCGGGCGGTGAAGCAGCAAGCTGCTCGATGGCTTTAATTGCGCGACCCCGGAAATCTGGTGTCAGTATTTCGACTGTTGTTTCGGGACTCACCGTCCGAATAGCGTCGATGCATTTTCTGAAATGGCTGGCACCGCCATCGCGCAGGTCATCCCGATCAACCGATGTGATGACCACATGGTCAAGTCCCATCGTCTTAACAGTTCGTGCAAGGTTGGAAGGTTCATCTGCGTCAAGAGAACCGGGCCGCCCATGAGCGACATCACAAAAAGGGCAACGCCGGGTGCAGATGTCCCCCATGATCATAAACGTGGCAGTGCCGTTGCTAAAACATTCCCCAAGATTCGGACAGCTGGCTTCTTCGCAGACTGTGTAGAGGTTGTTTTACTTCAGGAGTGCCGGGGAACTGCGCTCTGATCCACGGCGGTTTAGGCAGCAGTTCGGCTCGTTTGCTGGCTGCAAATTTTACACGTAATCGAGACATCTTTTCCGCGCCGAGTTGTTTTCGGCCTTGGCTTATGTTCATGCAGCTTCCTGGTCGTAGTGTTCGATTGGGGGGCAACTACAGACAAGATTTTTGTCACCATAGACATTATCCACCCGGCCCACAGGAGGCCAGTACTTATCCTGGCGGGTATGCGGTGATGGAAAGAACGCCTGCTTCCAGGAATAGGGTCGATTCCAATCTTCCTCTGTCAACAAATGCTGAGCATGCGGGGCGTTTTTTAGAAGATTGTTTTCGGGATCAGCTTTACCGCCTTCGATGTCTGATATCTCCTGTCGAATCGAGATCAGAGCCTCACAGAATCTATCGAGTTCGGCCAAAGATTCGCTTTCGGTGGGCTCAATCATAAAGGAGTCCGCAACCGGCCAGGACATGGTGGGCGCGTGAAATCCATAGTCAACCAATCGCTTGGCCACGTCTTCAACAGTGATTCCAGATTGGGCCTTTATTCCAGACAAGTCTACGATGCACTCATGAGCGACTAATCCCCCGGGACCTGTGTACACAACGGGGTAATGCTCGTTCAAGCGCTTGGCTATGTAGTTGGCATTCAATATAGCCAGTTCGGTGGATCTACGGACGCCCGAAGCACCCAGCATAGCAATGTATGCCCAGGAGATCGGGAGAATGGAAGCTGACCCCCAGGGAGCCGCTGATACCGTACCGATCGTTGTTTTGCCGCCTGCTGCAGGATTAACTCCCTCAACGAGGGGGTGATCTGGTAGAAATGGGGCCAGGTGACTGAGCACGCCAATTGGACCCATTCCCGGTCCGCCACCGCCATGCGGTATAGCAAAAGTCTTGTGCAGGTTTATGTGCGCAACATCTGCCCCAATCTCACCGGGTCTGCAGATACCGACTAGGGCATTCAAATTAGCACCATCCATATAGACCTGACCACCCGAGCGGTGGACAATCTGGCAGATCTCCTGGATTGATTCTTCAAAAACGCCATGAGTGGACGGATAGGTGATCATCAAGGCTGCCAGGCTATCTCTATGAAAAGCGGTTTTATCGGAGAGGTCTTTAAGATCTACATTCCCATTATTGTCACAACGTATGATAACAACCTTCATGCCAGCCAAGATTGCGCTGGCAGGATTGGTTCCGTGAGCAGACGAGGGAATCAGGCATATATTTCGATGCCCCTCTCCTTGGCTCTGGAGGTAGGCCCGTATACAAAGGAGCCCGGCGTATTCGCCCTGTGACCCTGCGTTGGGTTGCAGAGAAATGGCGTGGAAGCCGGTGATCTCGCACAGCATCTCCTCGAGTTCCTCAAACAACTGCTGATAGCCCTGAGTTTGGTCGAGTGGTGCAAACGGATGCAGATTTGAAAAATCACGATAGGACAGTGGCAGCATTTGGGATGTGGCGTTTAGTTTCATGGTGCATGACCCCAACGGAATCATAGACCTACCAAGACTGATGTCCTTGCTCGCAGTTCGGCGCATATAGCGCATCATCTCGGTTTCAGAGTGATAACGATGAAATATCTCATGCTCCATGAAACTACTTCTACGCAAGAGCTCCTGGGGTACGGCCTCAGTGACCACGTCATCAAAGCGTTCAATACTCAACATTCGGTCAGCGCCAGTATGGAATACTCGCCAAAGGCTCAAAATATTTTTCCGTTTGGTTGTTTCGTCTAATGTGATGCCGAGATGATCTGCATCGATGTAGCGCAGATTGATTTGTGATTCGCGGGCCTTGGCAGCTATTCGGCCAGCAAGGCCTGGAACGCGTACTTTGACGGTGTCAAAGTACGCGTCATCTACAAGCGGGTAACCCAGTTCGGTCAAGCCGGCCGCTAGGATCCGCGTCATACGATGGACCCTCCTAGCGATATCCTTGAGCCCTTCTGGGCCGTGGTACATCGCATATAAGGTGGCAATATTGGCAAGCAGCACCTGAGCCGTGCAGATATTACTGGTCGCTTTTTCACGCCTGATGTGTTGTTCTCGTGTCTGTAGTGCCATACGCAGCGCCGGATGTCCTTGAGCATCAATTGAGACCCCAATGATGCGTCCCGGTGTGGATCGTTTGTATTCTTCACGAGTGGAAAAAAACGCGGCATGTGGGCCGCCGTATCCCATGGGAACGCCAAACCGTTGTGAATTTCCGACAACAATGTCTGCGCCCATTTCACCTGGAGATTTAATTAGAGTCAGCGCAAGCAGATCACTTGCGACAACAGCCAATGCGCCTTTTTTGTGGGCTTGGGAGATGGCTTCAGTAGGGTTGTTCAGACACCCGGTAGATGCCGGGTACTGAATGAGAACGCCGAAAAATTCTCTGATCTCGAGCTCTGTGTATGGGTTGCCGACGACGACTTCGTAACCGAGAAAGTGAGCTCTTGTTCGTATTACAGCAAGGGTCTGAGGATGACAGTCAGTATCGACGAAAAAGACATTGGAGCGGCTCTTTGAGATCCTCCGCGCCATGGTCATTGCCTCTGCAGCTGCAGTAGCTTCATCCAGTAAAGAAGCGTTGGCGATCTCCATACCCGTCAGGTCCATGACCATCTGCTGAAAACCTAGCAGCACTTCCAAGCGGCCCTGACTGACTTCAGCTTGGTAGGGGGTATAGGCGGTATACCAGTCTGGGTTCTCAAGCACATTGCGCTTGATGACTGGTGGCATAATCGTGCCGTGGTAGCCGCACCCGATCATCGATACGAATACGCGGTTCCTGTGTCGCATGTGTCGGAGGTAGGTGCTGGTAGCACGCTCGCTTCGAGTGGGCGGCAGATTCAAAGGTCGTTCACTCACGATAGAGGCAGGCACTGCGAGGTCGATCAGTTGTTCCAGTGATTCATGTCCCGTAACCGCCAGCATCTGGTCAATATCCGACTGACTAGGACCTATGTGGCGACGAATGAAATCTCGAGGAATCTCGAGATCGTCAAGACTTTTACGCAGCTTTTGCATTGTTCCCCCTTAGATAATTCAAGCGCGGCGGATCAGGTTAGTTCAGAAATCATGGTGTTATAGGCTGACTCGGACAACAAGCTATCTAACTCTGAAGTGTCTGCTATTTTTATTTTGTAAAACCAGCCTTCACCTGTAGGGTCGTCATTAACTGATTCGGGTGCATCGTTGAGTGAATCATTGACTTCAAGGATCGTTCCCGTGACCGGTGACTTGACGTCTCCGGCGGCCTTCACAGATTCGATAACGGCGGCCTCATCGCCCTGATTAACGGCCGTGCCAACGGCTGGAAGCTCAACGTAAACCAGCTCCCCCAGTTGATCCTGTGCATAGTCTGTAATTCCGACGGTCACAAGGTCACCTACCAGGCGCGCCCATTCGTGGTCGTTCGTATATCGTAGATCGCTCATACTGGATCAGCTCCTGTAGTAATTTAGTGTCGTCTGTAGTTATGTTTTATAAAAGGTAAGGGGCAAATCTTAACGCTAAGAGGCTTACCTCGCACGATGGCCCGAAGATCGGTGCCAACCGCGCTGCAAGTGGATCTGACATAACCCATCGCGATCGGTCTGCCGACGGTCGGCCCATAACTCCCGCTGGAAACCTCGCCGACTGGTTCACCTGTTGGGTTTACGATTTCAGAGTGCGCGCGCACGGGTGCCCGCCCCTCAGGCTGAATCCCCACCCGGGTGAGTGAGGGGCCATTTTCGAGTTCCAGCAATATGGGCTCCGAACCCGGGAAGCCACCAGATTTGGAGCCACCTTTCCGGCGGCTTGCGGGGATTGCCCAGGACAGACCCGCCGCTACTGGTGTGATGTTTGGGTGAATGTCATTGCCATGCAGACATAAGCCCGCTTCCAGGCGCAAGCAATCCCGAGCACCGAGTCCCGCGGGTTGCACTTCGGTTTGATCGAGCAGTAACTGGGCAAGCTTCAATGCATCGTCCTTATTTGTCGCAAGCTCGAAACCATCTTCGCCTGTATAGCCGCTACAGAATGCCTGACATTTAATGCCTTCGATCTCAGCGTCCATAGTATCCATAAATCGCATGGTCGTAAGATCTGGGCACAACCGTGACATGACCTCTCTGGCGAGAGGGCCCTGTAGTGCCAGGAGAGAACGATTATCCAGGAGCTCAGCTGTACAGTCTGCTGGAAGCCTACCGGCGATATGGTTGAAGTCCTGGTGTTTGTTTGATGCGTTGACGACCAGAAGATAGTGGTCTTCAAATCTTGAAATCATCAGGTCATCAAGAATTCCACCTGTGTCCAGCGTTAAGAAGCTGTAGCGCTGACGCCCGACATCGAGGTGGCTGAGATCGGTGGGCAGTAGCGATTCAAGTAATTCGGCAGCACTATCGCCGGTGACTTTGATCTGACCCATGTGAGAGACATCGAACAGACCTGCAGATTCGCGAACGTGACGGTGTTCTTTGATGATGCCGGATGGGTAATTGAGGGGCATCTGGTAGTTCGCGAACTCAACGATCTTGGCATCGAGTTCACAATGTAACGCATAAAGGGGCGTTGTATTCGCCACTGTACTTGCTTTATCCACCCGAGATGTCAGTCATCATCTTGAAAAAGGATGATTAGGGGCAATCCAATATATCTTTCTAGACTTCGCCGGGCGCATAGGCTTTTATACTCAGGGCATGAATGTCCTGTGCCATGGCATCTCCCATTGCCTGATAAACGAGTCGGTGTCGTGCCAGAGTTGCCAGTCCTTCGAACGCTTTTGAAACCACGACCACCTCAAAGTGGCGACCTCCAGCTGCAGCGCCAGAGTGACCTGCGTGGAGATGACTCTGATCCTCTACCTCAACAAAATCTGCCGCCAGATCCTGGTACAGTCGCTCACGGACCATCTCAGCACTTTTCATGAGGGCGTTTTCCGTCAGGCCGGTATCGGCCGTTGGCTGAGGATCATCGGTCGAGTGTGCCATGTGTAATTACAGATTCTCGTCGTGTTCTGGTTTTAGGTATTTTGCAATACACAGCATCTGGCCCATGGCAAATACCAGGGTCAGCCCCATCAGACCAAAGACCTTAAAGTTGACCCAGAAATCAGTCCGAACCTGTTCGCTGAGTTCCGGGCGATAATAAAAGGCGATGTATACATTCAGCAGTCCAACGATCAAGAAGAAAAGACCCCAGCTGAGATTGACATTGCGCCATATTCTGTCGGGCAGGGTCAAGCTTGCACCCAGCAGAGCCTCCAGTGCTGTCCGTCGGCCAGTCAACAGACTGCCCAGGATAAGCACTGAAAATAGCCAGTTGATGATACTTGGTTTCCACTTGATGAAGGTATCGTCTCTAAAGAAAAGAGTAAGGCCGCCAAACAGAACAATCACACCTAGGGTGATCAGATGCATGGTTTCAAACCGCCGATTTCGCCACCAAAATACTGAAACTTGAGCGATACTGGCGACGATAGCGGTCGCTGTTGCGACGTAAATGCCGTACACCTTATAGGCGCCAAAAAAAAGCACTAAGGGAAAAATATCGAATAGGAATTTCATGACTGAGTGTTGAATCTGTAGTGTCCTAGTACTCGTCTGAGGCGGAACGTTGCACCACCATTAAGCGGCGACATCAGTACGAAGAATCCCCATAGATTTTGCAGTTTCGAGCACATCACGGCATTGATCACTGGTCAGGCGGTTATTGGGGAGGATGGCTCGACCACAGTCGATACCCAGGCGCTGCCCAAGAATTGTTTTGCCGACATCTGAGACAGCGTCGTAGCGCGCTGTCAGGTTTGCAACCGCTTGGATCTCCTGCTGTTTAGCTCTGGCCGTGTCCAGGTCCCCTGCTTTCCACGCGTCGTACAGTTCGACGTACAACCAGGGTGAGATTGATAAAGGCGCGTCAACAGTGCCGACAGCACCCATGGCCAATGCAGGCAGTGGCAAATGGCCGAACCCGGAAAAGCACGCCAGTCCCATATCGAGCCAGTGTCGAATCATCGATAGATCGTGGGCCGAATGTTTGAGGCCGATCAGACTGGGTACTTCACTGCGCAGAGATTCCATCAGGTTTCGATCGAATTCCACCCGAGTCAATTGTGGGAGATTGTAGGCGAAAAGTGGTAGCCCCTCAGCACTGTCTGCCACGGCCTTATAGTGATCGATGATGGAGGAATTACTTGCGCGTATCAGAAAGGGCGGAAGACAAGCTATGGCTGCACAACCGCCCCGCGCAGCACTTTGTGCCCCTTTTTTAGCGCTATGGGTAGTGATCGCGCCGACGTGCATTATCGATAAGGCGCGGCCCCGGGTAGTCTCTCCGGCAATTCTGGCCACAGTGTCCCTTTGCGCATCGGACAATAAAGGGCCTTCACCCGATGTTCCAGCGACCCAGAAACCGTGAACACCGTAGGCCATGTTGTCTTCTAAAACAGCCCTCAGGCCCTTCTCATGAATGTCGCCGTTATCCGTGACAGGTGTCGGGTTGGCCGGGAACACGCCCGCAAACCTGTTTCTCGGGTTAGATTCAGCTTGGATGGGGTTCATAGTGTCGTTTTGCCTAGTCTGGTTTTGTCCCAGGGGACATTTCAACGCAGATAGAAGGCAATCTTGTTGCCGTCCGGGTCGCGGAAATAAGCACCATAAAATGTGTCGCTGCCTCTCGGCCCTGGCGCGCCTTCATCGCTTGCGCCTAGATCAATAGCACGAGCATGCAGTCGCTGGACTTGTTCCTGACTGTCGACATTCAATGCAACCATCGTGCCATTACCCGCCGTGGCGGGTCGGCCGTCAGCCGGCGTAATTACTACCAACTGAACATCATCCTCGGTGCCAAAGTAGACAGCCTTTCCGGGGTATTCACGTTGTCGGGAAAAACCGAGTTCCTCAAACAAAGCTTCATAGAATGCTGCCGAGCGTGTCAGATCATTGGTGCCAACTGTTATGTATCCCTTCATAAGTGTCATCCACGGTTCGTGTTTTAGGTAGATGTGGTTTCAGTAATCTGAAACTTAGCAACGACAATCACAGTTATAACCAAATCCTGGCAAACAAGGTAACTAACTATTTGCTCAATTGGGCATGGCCATAAATCGATCGCTGAATTGGTACCGGAGGCCGGACTCGAACCGGCACGCACTTTCGTGCAAGGGATTTTGAATCCCTCGTGTATACCAATTTCACCACTCCGGCCTATTCCCCTTTCGCAAATTCTAGCGCTTTCTTCGTACTGACGTCATAAAATTCAATCCGGTTGCTTAACAATATAGAATCGTTAAGTGTGGTCGGAACATTGGCAGAGCTACGGTAGAAGGGTATTCTCTCTGAGATGAAAGTAACTTTGACAACTTTGCATGATATTGAGGCGGCACGGGATGCGTTGCCTTCTGTTGTTCGAAGAACCCCAGTATTACCGCTGGCACCTGAGCCACGTGATATTGGCCATGAAAAACTGTTCCTCAAAGCCGAATGTCTTCAGGTGACCGGTGCATATAAAGCTCTCAGCGAATTGGAACGGAAGCGGGGTATCGTACTCGCTTCTTCGGGCAATTTCGCGCAAGCCTTCGCATTTGCGGGTGCCCAGCTGGGCGTGTCCGTGGTCGTGGTGATGCTCGACCAGACCAGCACCTATAAAGTATCAGCCACTCAAGAACTCGGTGCTGAAGTTGTTTTCTGTGGCCGGGACGCACTGAATCGGCAGCCAACAGTCGAGGCTATCGCTAGCGATCGAGACATGACCGCAATAGATACATGGGAGCACCCCCCAGTAGTCGCGGGTCACGGCAGCATAGGTCTCGAAATAATTGAGGATACCCCGGGAGTAGAACAAATACTCGTGCCGGTCTCGAGTGGTGGTGTAGCTGCCGGAATTGCGACAGCAGTAAAACTGAGCTCACCACGCGTCAGGATTATTGGTGTTCAGCCTGAAGGTGCAAATGCGTACTTTTTGTCTAGGAAAGCTGGAAAACCTGTAACGCTTAGTCACTGGGATACCATTGCGGATGGGTTGTCCGCCCGGTTTCCAGGTGCGTATCCATTCCATCATCTTCAGGAATATTTAGATGATGTGGTTCTGGTTTCGGAAAAAGATATAGCTGCATCATTTAGGTCGTTACTTTATCGGGGAAAGCTTTTGGTAGAACCTGCTGGCGCTGTTGCGCCTGCCGCTTTTCTTTCCGGCAAAGTTGATCAGGATCGCACTACAGTCGCCGCTGTAACCGGGGGTAATGTGACTGCAGAAATAGTACAGACTCTGCTGAGCCTTTAACGAGGCGATTCAGAAAATGGAACCAGAACAGGTTGAGCAGATAGTGTCAATACGGCCTTTTGCAGAAGTTTGCTGAGAAAATTGACCGCCGAGAACTATCTGCCACCCGCCGCTGACAGTTGGTTACGCTGCCAGCCGGCGTCGATCGGTATAAATGCGGCAGGTCTTCACCATGCGGTTGAATTCGCCTGCCAGCATGAATCCGATTGGCTGTACGATCTATCAGAACAAAAAGCGATTGCGAGTTCAGAGCCTCCACCCTGGAATGAGATCTTGGGTCCACTCAAGCCGCGCGGAGGACCCGCAGGCTTGATTGTTAGACATGGACAAATAGTAGCGTCGTGGGGAGATATCGAGCGGGTAGACCCGACTTTCAGTGCGACGAAAAGTTATATAGGCCTTTGCGCTGCGATTGCATATCGAGATGGTCTTATCAGAAATTTTGACGATCTGGCAGGCGACTACGATTCGTTGAAAGAGTTTTCTTCGGATCACAATAATGCAATCACCTGGCGTCACCTCCTACAGCAGACAAGTGAATGGGAAGGTACCTTGTGGTCAAAGCCGGATCAGGTAGATCGGAATCGACAAGTCGGACCGGATGCGAACCACAGTCAAAAGGGGCAGCCTCGTCAGTTGATGGAACCAGGCGGTTACTGGGAATACAACGATGTTCGGGTAAATTTAGTTGCGTTGTGCCTAACCCGATTGTTTGAAACGTCGCTCTCAGATGTTTTGCGCAAAAACATCATGGATCCTATTGATGCAAGTCACAGTTGGGAGTGGCACGGATACAGGAATTCCTACATCGAAATTAAGGGTCGATTAGTGCAGAGTGTTTCAGGTGGTGCCCATTGGGGTGGGGGTCTATGGATCAGCTCTTTAGATCATGCCCGCATGGGTCTGTTGATCAGCCGACATGGTCGTTGGGGTGATGTGGAGATTCTGCCCGAGCATTGCTTAGGCCCTCTATTTGCGCCGTGTCCACTGAATCTAAACTATGGTTTTCTCTGGTGGTTGAACTCCAACCGGAGCTTGTACGCAGGTGCGGGCGAGTCAAGTGTATTCGCGTATGGCGCTGGCGCAAATTATGTCTGGATCGATCCTGATTATGATCTCGTGGTCGTAGTACGTTGGATCGACGCTGGATCGATGAACGACTTTACAGCGTTGGTGATGGATTCGATCGTACACCCATAATCTGCGGCCAGTTGTTTGGTGTTCAAATTAGTTAGTGTGTGGAACGGTAGTCGTAGTTGTTATTGAATCGATGCATAAGGTAGTTACCGTAATGAACCGGCGAATCATTGCCGCCCGATCGGGTGAGCGACGGAAATGGCCGCACTTGTGTCTCAAAGGTAGGATCGAAAAAGAATGCTACCGAGTAGCGTTCCTTGGGGCTCAATGAAACCCGATGAGGAGTTGAAGGCCAACGACCACCAGACCAGTACGACAGCATATCTGCAACATTGAGTACAAAGGTGTCAGGAATCGGTACAGCTGGTATCCATTGATTATCCCTGGTGAGTACTTCCAGTCCCCCGGTAAGGTCCTGAGAGACGAGGGTTAGAAATCCATGGTCCGTGTGTGGTGCCGAACCGTACCCGTCCGCAGCCGTTGAATCGGCTACAGCAGGATAGTGAAGTAATCTTAGAAAGACCGTTGGATCATCGAATGCTTGATCGAAAATAAGTTGATCTTGTCCTAGCGCCACTGCAAGTCTTTGGACCAACTCAAGAGCGAGGTATTCCATTGCGTCATAATAGTTTTCGACTTCGGTTTTGAATGCTGGCATTAAAGGTTTGGGCCATTGGTTCGGCCCAAAAATCGCGGTCCCCCATCGGGCGTGATCAGGAAAGACTGGCTGCATGGCCATAAAGGATTCGGAATAGTTGGGTCGGATTGGTTTTTCAACAGAAGAAGTGACAGCTGTGCTGGTGTTGAAGCCAATGTAGCCACGGTGAAATGGGTTGATTTTGATGCTTTGTTTGGCTGGTTCTGGAAGCGCGTGAAAGCGATGGGTTGCGTCGAATATCGTTTTAATATTGTCGGTCGCTATGTTATGACCTGAGATGTAGCAAAAGCCGTGTTTTTGAAGGGCCATATCCAGTTGTTGGGCGACACTTGGGTCGTCGATAGGTGATGTTCCAGAACGAATGTCGACAATTGGTAGCGAAGGATTCAAGATGACAAGAGCTCCGACTAGTAAATGCAAGAACTTGAGCGTGACATAAAGTGTACCTCACTATATTTCGTCATAGACGATGGGGTCTAACCAGTTCAACGTCGACGACGCAGTCGTTGTAACTGTTCTGTGCCGAGTACGAGAATTGATCAAGCCTAAATTTTAACCGGTAGACAATATAGGCCGAATCATGTTGTTAGAGAACTTTGAGTATGACTTACCGAATGAACTCATCGCGCAGGAACCTCTTTACGGACGTTCAGACAGTCGCCTGCTGACCGTTACACGCGAGGGTCGACTGACGGACAAGCATGTTCGAGATCTTCCAGGCTTGCTCGAACCCGGGGACCTTCTGGTGTTTAACGATACCCGGGTATTCAAGGCCAGGCTCAGTGCCGTGAAGGCAGGCAGCGGCGGCCGGGTGGAAATAGTTGTTGAACGACTACTGGGCCCTAGTCGTTGCCTCGCAATGATTCGGTCTAGTAACCTGGTTCGGGCCGGGTCGGAGTTCCTAACCTCAAGTGGGTACCGGTTGCAGGTTCAGTCGCGTACTTCAGATTTTTATCAATTGATAGCGTTGGAGGGTGCGGTCTTCGACAAAATTTTGTCCGCCGACGGTTCTTTACCCTTACCGCCCTATATACGGCGACAACCCAATTCACAGGATTATGACCGTTATCAAACCGTGTTTGCTGCAGAATCCGGCGCTGTGGCGGCGCCCACCGCCGGGCTTCATTTCGATGGGGGGTTAATGGACCGACTAGAGACGGCAGGGGTGAAAATAGGCTTTCTTACGCTTCATGTGGGCAGTGGCACCTTCCAGCCAGTCCGTTCAAAGGTCATTGAGGATCATAGAATGCATAAAGAGTGGCTCAAGGTCGACCAGGCGCTGGTTCGAGTCGTTAATCGGACTAGGCGTAATGGAAGTCGGGTGGTCGGTGTGGGAACGACCGTTGTGCGAGCGCTGGAGACGGCCTCCCAAAATGGTCAGCTGCTACCGTTTGAAGGTGAGACTGACTTATATATTTATCCCGGGTACCGGTTTCGGACAGTGGACGTTCTGCTGACTAACTTTCACTTGCCTCGGTCATCGCTGCTGATTATGGTCAGTGCGTTTTTGGGCATCGATAGGATTCGAGAGGTCTATGAACATGCGCTGAAGCAGAGATATCGATTTTTCAGTTATGGAGATTGTATGATTTTGAATAAGGCGGAAAACCTGGATGAAGTTTGAAGTTTTGACACGCGACGGTAGGGCCCGACGATCGGTGCTGGTTCTCGATAGGGGACGAGTCGATACACCGCTATTTATGCCGGTAGGTACTCGTGGAGCGGTCAAAACCGTTACACCGGATGAAGTAGCTGCCAGCGGTGCTCAGATCATATTAGGTAATACATTTCATCTCATGCTCAGGCCGGGTGTTCAAGTCATTGCGCAGCACGGCACGCTTCACGATTTTATGAGTTGGGACGGTCCGATCCTGACCGACTCTGGCGGTTTTCAGGTCTGGAGCCTGGCCGAGCATCGACGAATCAACGAACAAGGCGTTACGTTCCGATCACCATTTGACGGCTCAACCGTGTTTCTCGGGCCCGAACAGTCGATGCAAGTACAACAGGGACTGGGTTCGGACATCGCGATGACATTTGACGAGTGCACCGACTATCCGGTGACTTACGAAGACGCAAAAAAATCGATGGACCTGTCAATGCGTTGGGCTGCGCGGTGTCGGGAAGCACACTCCGGCGGCAAGCAGTTGTTGTTTGGTATCGCACAGGGCAGCGTCTTTCCAGAACTTAGATCAAGTTCGCTGGAGTCCTTGGTATCACTGGGTTTTGATGGCTATGCACTTGGTGGCCTGTCGGTGGGCGAGCCTAAGACGAAAATGTATGAGATCCTGGATGATTGTGTGCCGCTGATGCCCGCCAACGCCCCCCGCTACCTGATGGGGGTTGGAAAGCCCGAAGACCTGTTGACAGGTGTTGCAGCCGGCGTCGATATCTTTGATTGTGTGCTACCCACCCGAAATGCTCGCAATGGTTGGCTGTATACCTGGGATGGCGTGGTTAAATTGAAAAATGCCCGCCACCGGCAGGATACGCGACCGATAGACGAGACCTGCGGCTGCGCTTGCTGTTCAGCTTACTCCCGCAGCTATCTCCGGCACTTGTTCGTCAACAACGAGGGGTTGGGCCAGCGGTTGTGTACGATACATAACTTGTGGTTCTTCGGGCAGTTGATGCGGGAGATTCGCCTGTCTATCGAGGAGCAACGGTTTGAAAGTTTCCACAGAGGCTTCCTCTTGCGTTATCTCGGACCTGGACAGGATGTGGCATAATCACACGCTTTTCCAACGACCTAATGGATAAATTTGATGAGTTTTCTCATTTCTGATGCATGGGCCCAGGTGGGTGGCGACGGCGGTAGCGGTTACCTAAGTCTACTGCCCTTGGTGGTCATTTTTGTATTGTTTTACTTTCTATTGATAAGACCGCAGCAGAAACGCTCCAAGCAGCATAAAGAAATGGTAGCATCAGTCAAGAAAGGCGATGACGTTGCAACTAGTGGCGGGTTGCTCGGCAGGGTGATTGATCTTGACAATAATTTTGTGACCCTGGAGATTGCCAAGGGAGTGAACGTTAAAGTGCAACGGCCGTCAATCGCTCAGATGATTCCCAAGGGTTCTGCAGGCGGTTCCTAGTACGAAATGCGGAACCACTATCCATGGTGGAAGTGGCTGATCATCGCTGTGGTGGTCATCCCTGGCCTCTTTTATGCTTTACCGAATATGTTCGGTAATGATTTGGGTATACAAATCAGGGGGTCCCGCGGTGCAACCTTAACGTCGTCCGATCTTGCACAGATTCAGTCATTGGTTGATGCGAGTGGATCGGCGTATAGATCCATTCGCAAAGACGATAGGGGTATCAGTGTTCGACTTGCTACACCCGATGATCAGCTTAGGGTCCGTGACATGCTCGAACGGGAACTGGGGAATCGTTACACGGTAGCGCTGACGCTACTTCCGGCGGCGCCCGATCTCTTTACAAGCGTTGGGGCTAAGCCAATGTACCTGGGGCTTGATCTGAGAGGGGGGGTTCACTTCCTGATGGAAGTCGATATGAACAGTGTTGCGCGGCGGGCGCAAGAGCGTTACGTTGCGGATATCCGGGCCGCGCTTCGAAAGGAAAAACTGCGTTACAAGGAAGTGCGCAATAGGCCGGACGGTACCATTGATATATGGCTACGCGACGTTTCCCGCCTACAGGAAGCCCAGAAATTTATCCAACGGGAGTTTTCCGGGCTTGTGGTGGATGATGCCGAAGTTCAGGGCGAGAAGCTTTTGACTGTGCGTCTCAGCGAGTCCGAGGTACAGGATCTTTCAGAATTCGCGCTGACACAAAATATCACTGCGCTCAGGAACCGGATCGATGAGTTAGGCGTTGCTGAACCCGTCGTTCAAAGACAAGGCGACAGGCGGATCGTGGTTCAGTTGCCCGGGGTTCAGGATACAGCGAGGGCGAAACGCATTCTTGGACGAACGGCGACACTAGAAATGATGCTGGTCGACGAAGAGCACAGCCTCGAGGCGGCTCTGAATGGAAAGACGCCACCGGGATCGAGGCTCTACAAGTTGCGCGATGGTCGATCGATTCTACTGAAAAAAAGGGTGATCTACTCGGGCGAGAACATCGCCGATGCAGCGGCCAGTATCGATACTCAGAATGGAAGTCCCATCGTCAGCATCACCCTTGATGCGGTCGGGTCCCGCATCAACCAGCGGATAACAGGAGACAATATTGGTAAGCGGATGGCAGTCGTCTATATTGAAACGCGTTCACGCGCCAAGATCAGTGCCGATGGCCAAGTCGTGACGGATCAGCAGGGGAGACCCGTTCGAGTCAGGGAGCGTATCGAAGAAGTCATTACCGCACCAGTAATCAGAGATCAACTGGGCAAACGATTCCAGATCGAAGGCCTGGACAGTGTCACGGAAGCACGCGACCTGGCGCTAATGCTGCGAGCTGGTTCGCTGGCAGCACCTGTGGAAATCATAGAAGAGCGGACCGTAGGTCCCAGCCTTGGCCGGGCGAACATTGAGCAGGGGTTTCTTTCGGTGGTTATTGGGTTTGTGCTGGTTCTCGTGTTTATGCTGTTGTATTACCGGGCCTTTGGTTTGTTTGCGAATGTCGCCCTGGGTCTGAATTTGGTCTTGATTGTTGCGGTACTGTCCATGTTTCAGGCTACCCTTACGCTTCCCGGGGTAGCGGGGATTGTGTTGACCGTCGGGATGGCTGTGGATGCGAATGTGCTTATATTTGAACGCATCAGGGAGGAGCTTCGGAACGGCAATACCCCGCAAGCCAGCATACATCTCGGCTACGATCGTGCGCTCTCTACCATTGTCGATGCAAACATTACGACCTTAATTGCGGCAATCGTGCTGTTCAATTTCGGGACTGGTCCGATCAAAGGGTTTGCGGTCACATTGAGTATCGGGATATTAACCTCCATGTTCACTGCGATTTTCGTAACTCGTGGACTGGCTAACCTGATGTACGGTCGAAAGCGGGTCAATAGCCTTGCGATCTGAGGGTTAAGAGCTTGGAATTTCTTAAACGAGATACCCGGATAGATTTTATCGGCCGGCGCCGAATTGCGGCAGTCATCTCCATTGTGATCATTGTGATTGGTTTTTCGTCGTTGTTTTTCAGAGGCCTGAATCTTGGCATCGACTTTACCGGCGGGACTCTGGTCGAGGTTTCGTACAGCAATTCCGTCAGTGCCGAGGAAGTGCGCAAAAATCTCCGGCGCTCGGGTATCGACAACGTCACTGTCCAGTATTTTGGGACATCCAGGGATATGTTGATCAAACTGCCGGCTAACCCTGAAGCCGATGCAGCAGAAACCAGCAGCCTCATTATGTCTTCGCTGAGAATGCCCTACGGTGAGACGCTTGCCCAGTCCTCGGAGAACGCGAGTCAGCGCTGTGTATTCCAGAATGGCAAGACGGGGGAGTGCACAGTGCAGATGAGGCGAGTTGAGTTCGTGGGTCCACAGGTCGGCAGCGAATTGACTGAAAAGGGAGGACTGGCAATGCTGTACGCGCTGATTGGCATACTGGCCTATGTGGCCTGGCGCTTTGAATGGCGATTTGCATTGGGAGCGGTGATCGCACTTGTCCACGACGTTGTGGTCACGGTCGGGCTTTTCTCGCTGCTGGGGCTGGAATTTACGTTACCGGTACTGGCCGCGGTTCTCGCAGTAATCGGTTATTCGCTGAATGACACAATTGTTGTCTTTGACCGGATTCGGGAAAATTTTCGCAAGATGCGAAAAGGAACGATTGTCGAAATCATGAACAGTGCGATTAATCAGACTCTCAGACGAACGGTGCTGACCTCGTTGACGACCCTGCTGGTCGTGGTCACGCTTATCCTGATTGGTGGGGAGATTATCAAAGGTTTTGCAGTGGCTCTATTCATCGGCATACTGGTTGGAACATATTCGTCTATTTTCGTCGCAAGCCCAGTGGTGCTCGGGTTGCGTATTACGCGCGAAGATATGCGTTTGGCCAAGAAAGAAGGAGAGGAAGCAGAGTCGCTGCCCTGATGCAGCGGTGCTTCTGCTCCGATCGGGGCCAACTTGCGCTGCCCCAGCTGCACATCAGACGCTACACGCGTCATCGATTCGCGACTGAGTGACGGGGGTGATACCGTGCGCAGACGCCGGGCCTGCCAGCACTGCGATCATCGTTTCACGACATTTGAACGTCTTGAAGTAGAACAGCCTCGGGTGATCAAGAGTGATGGCAGATGTGAGGCGTGGGACGAGGAGAAGTTGAGACGCGGAATAATGCGGGCGCTGGAAAAACGACCCGTCGGCCAGGATCATATCGAATCCTTACTGCTGGGAATCTCGAAATCGATGAGGCTGTCTGGCGAGCGGGAAGTGCGGTCCTCGTTGATTGGTCAGTTTGTCATGGAAAGCCTGCGCGAAATAGACGAGGTGGCTTATGTCAGGTACGCGTCTGTTTATCGTAGTTTTGAGGATGTTTCAGCGTTTGCAGATGAGGTCGAGCGTTTGCGGCACGCAAAAGAACAAGAGATAGACACCGACCAGCTTTCATTGCTTGGTACTGGCGAGTCGGTCAAGAAAGCATGAGACGCGGTCCTATGCAAAACGATCAGGACAAACACTACATGAGGCTGGCCCTCGCCTTAGCCAAAAAGGGCCTGTATACGAGCAAACCCAATCCCAGGGTGGGGTGTGTCATCGTCAAGGACGATGTAATTGTCGGTGAAGGCTGGCATGCACAGGCGGGCGGGCCGCATGCCGAGATCGTTGCGCTTGAAAACGCTGGAGCCGCAGCACGCGGTGCACAACTGTATGTGTCCTTAGAGCCATGTAATCACACAGGACGAACAGGTCCGTGTGTTGCGGAATTGATGAAAGCAGGTATAGAACGGATTGTCGTTGCAGCTATCGATCCTAATCCAAAGGTCGCCGGAAAGGGAATTCAAAGTTTGCAGCAGTCCGGCGTAGAGGTGCTTTCAGGCGTTTGTGAATCCGAAGCGAGGTCCCTTAATCCGGGCTTCGAATTGCGGATGCTCAAAGGTCGACCATTGGTGCGTGTCAAGGTTGCCGCGACGATGGATGGAAGAACCGCCGCTATGGATGGCAGCAGCAAGTGGATCACCTCTGAAGAGGCCAGGCGGGATGTCCATCACTATCGAGCGCAGAGTTGTGCTCTGGTTACTGGTATTGGGACGGTGATTGAGGACGATCCGAGGCTGAATGCGCGGGTGGATGAGCCAGTCAAACAACCCTTGCGCGTTGTGCTGGATGGAAATGCGCGCCTGGAACCGGGGGCTGAGTTATTCAGTGTTGATGGGCCGGTATTGGTTGTGACTTCAGCTCAGCCGGCAGCTGATTACAGTTTTGATAACCGAACTGAATGCATTCAGATGGTCGGTAACGATGGACGGGTAGATCTTGATCAATTGCTCACGTTGCTGGCAGAGAAGCAGGTTAACGAAGTCATGGTTGAAGCTGGTGCAGGCGTCGCAGGCGCATTTATTGCCAGGGATATGGTCGACGAGATCATTGTCTACAGTTCTCCGGATATACTGAGCACTAGCGGCCGAGGTATGTTTGTCATTCGCGGCATTCGCAATATCGAGAACCGGGTACGGTTAGAGATCAAGAACATCTCTCGTCTGGGGCGGGACCTAAAGGTGACTTATGGCCGTACTGATGGCACGGGGTAAGCAATGTTTACCGGCATCGTAGCTGCGCAGGGGAAGGTTACTGATCTGATGCACCATGATGGAGACCTGTCGATTCAGGTCAACGTCGAGGGCTTATGCGCTACTGATCTGGAATTAGGCGAAAGCATTTCTGTCAGCGGTGTTTGCCTAACGGTCGTAAATATTAACGAGACACTCGTTACATTCGATGTTTCAGTCGAAACGCTGGAACGGTCGACGCTGGATTTACTCCAGACCGGTACGATGGTTAATCTCGAACGCGCAATGATGTTTAATGACCGTTATGGGGGCCATCTTGTGACGGGGCACATTGATGGTGTCGGATATCTGGAGTCGCGTGAAGACTCAGCCCGATCTGTCCGAATGACCTTCAGTGGTGATCGGGATATTGCACCCTACATGGCAGAAAAGGGCTCTATAACAGTCGATGGTGTCAGCCTTACTGTAAATGGCGTGCACGATCTGACCAGTGCTGTGAAATTTGATGTAAACGTTGTGCCTCATACCTTGGAGGTGACGACGCTTGGTGAGCGCTCAGTGGGTGATTGCGTTCATCTGGAAGCAGACCTGGTCGCTCGTTATCTGGATCGGTTGCGGCACTGCTCTTAGTGATCGAGCCCGCCTGTGCTGGCAGACTTGACCTTTGAAAGAAACCATGACAGCGAATAAAGAGATTTCAGTGAGTCCTATCGAGGAAATCCTTGAGGACTATAAAGACGGGAAAATGGTCATCCTTGTCGATGATGAGGATCGTGAAAATGAAGGCGATCTCGTTATAGCGGCGGGGTGTGTCACGGCTGATGACATTAATTTTATGGCCTCCTATGGCCGCGGCTTGATATGTCTGACTCTCACTGAAGAACGGTGTCGGCGTCTCAATTTGCCTTTGATGGTTCGAGACAACAATTCACGCTATTCGACTAATTTCACCGTTTCAATCGAAGCAGCCAAAGGTGTCACCACAGGTATTTCGGCGGCGGATCGGACGACCACCATTCACACCGCGGTCAGTGAGGCAGCCTCTGCCGATGATATTGTTACTCCGGGGCACATATTTCCTGTGATGGCGCAGCCGGGAGGTGTGTTGACGCGGGCCGGGCATACCGAGGCGGGCGTAGACCTGGCCCGACTGTGCGGTTTTGAGCCCGCGAGTGTGATCTGCGAAATTCTGAATCCGGACGGCTCCATGGCGCGTTTGCCGGACCTGGTTGGGTTCGGTGGAAAACACGGACTGCGCATTGGGGCTATTGCTGATCTGATCCGCTATCGACTCAAGAATGAACCCACAGTTTGGCGGGTATCAGAAAACAGAGTAGAGACGCGTCATGGTGTTTTCCGCGCGATTATCTACGAAGATGTGGAACTGAGGCATGTCCACCTCGCTCTGGTGAGTGGCGAAATCAGGCCTGATGTTCCGGCTATGGTCCGCGTACAGACTCATCGGGGCGTCTATGACATGCTTGCGGAAGCCCGCGGGGTTGGAAGGTGGTCAGTAGATGCGGCCCTTGAACGTATTGCAGGGGAGGGTGGAGGTGTGCTTGTTCTGCTGGCTTATGCCGATGACACCACAACACTCGATCAACGTCTGCGAGGAGAAGTAGGCGCTGATGGTGAAGGGCGGGAATTAAGGATGCTCGGCGCCGGCAGTCAGATCCTAGCCGATCTGAATGTCGGCATGGTCAAGGTACTCGGAACGCCACTTCGTACTCATGCCATTTCGGGTTTCGGTCTGGAGGTTGTCGGCTATGTATCGCAACCGTAGGGATCATGGCCATTAAACATAACAGTCGCCACCTGGCAAGAAGAAACGCCGTTCAGGCGCTCTACCAGTGGGATATCACGGGTCAATCCGTTGGTGAGATCGAAGATGCTTTCATCAATGACGAGGCATTTGTCGGCGTTCAGCGTTCCTATTTTAAGCATCTTATCGAAAACGTCCCGCGTCAGTGCCAGCTGCTAGACAGCCAGCTTGAACGATGCATTTCCAGGGAACTGGCTTCGATTGATCCTGTCGAGCGGGCAATTTTGAGGCTGTCGACGTACGAACTGCTGTTTCGTCCTGATGTTCCTCGGAAAGTGGTGCTTAACGAGGCGATCGAGTTGTCACGTGTGTTCGGTTCGGAGGAAGGATTTCGGTTTGTCAATGGGGTTCTGGATGCTCTGGTAAACCAGAAGCCCGTAGTGGAATCCAGCAGTGAAAAAGACAATGAAGTCACCAGCCGAGAATGGACGAATTCAGACTCATAGAGCAATTCTTCCGCCGCGACAGTAGATCTTCAGAAGTTGTCGTGGGTATCGGTGACGATGGTGCTGTTGTCAAAGCTGATACCGACAAAAATTTGGTGCTTGTGACCGATACCCTGGTTGAGGGTGTACATTTCCCTGAAGGAACAACTCCACATGATCTGGGTTTTAAACTGTTGGCGGTCAATCTGAGTGACATTGCCGCGATGGGGGCCACCCCACGCTGGTTTTTGCTGAACCTGGTGTTGCCCGATGCGAACGAAAGCTGGTTGGAGGGATTCAGCACGGGGTTGTTTTCACTGGCGACAGAATTTGGCGTAGAACTTATCGGAGGAGATACTGCTAGAGGCCCACTTTGTGTGAGTGCCACTGTCGGCGGCCAAGTGCAGTCGGGGACAGCACTGAGGCGGAATGGTGCACAGGCGGGTGATCAGGTGTGGGTTTCAGGCACGCTGGGGGATGCAGCTATCGGGTTAGATCTGGTGCACGGTGTACTTGGGGCGAGCGACAATGACATGGGCTACCTGGTTGGCAGATTAAATCGGCCGAAACCGAGAGTAGAACTGGGACTTGCGCTTGGTGCGATCGCCACTGCGGGCATCGACATCTCAGACGGCTTGCTTGCGGATCTGGGTCATATTCTTAAGGAAAGTGGAACGCTGGGTGCGAGCGTCGACACATCGTGTTTGCCACTGTCTCCGCAGGCTATCGGCGCTTGTGGCGAATCTTTAGCTCGGCAAAAAGCGCTGACCGGCGGTGACGACTACGAAATCTGCTTTACAGCGAATCCAGCACAGCGATTGCCGATTGAGCAATTGAAAGACAAGTGCAACATCAACCTCACTTGTATTGGATCGGTCCGGTCGCACGCAGGTATAGCGTTAACGGGAACAGATAATCACGATTTAACGGGGATTTGGGCGGGTTACCGTCACGAGTGGTCATGACTGGTACGAGCGACATGTCAGAACTCCACAATCGAACGGCCGTCCTGCTGGCGCGCGGATTTGGCGCAGGCTGTTCGCCGGTTGCGCCCGGCACGGTGGGAACTGCCGTGGCGGTTCCATTGGTGTGCCTTCAGCTTGTTTGGTCAGTCGAGGTATTTCTGATCTTTTTGCTGGTGTTTGTTCTGGGCGCTGTGTATGTGGCTGCTGTGGCTGAAAAGCAGATGGACGGTACCGACGATCCTTCTATCGTAGTCGATGAGATGGCGGGATTCCTCGTTGCGATGGCGTTTGTACCCTTAACACCATGGTCCTTGCTGGCCGGATTTGTACTGTTCCGTGCGCTCGACATTTTCAAACCGCCCCCGGTTAATGCCGTTGAGCGGAGGTTTTCAGGTGGGTTGGGTATTGTGGGCGACGATCTGATTGCTGGTCTCATGACCAATGCTCTGCTTCAGTTGATCATCAGGGTTAATATATTTTCTTGACACCTGAATTTCGCTAACAGTGCATGGTCATGGATAATACGATGAACCGGTATCGGAAGCTGAGCATACGCTGGAATAGTTAGAGGAGATTGAAATGCCGTCATTTGATATTGTGAGCGAAGTGGTGTGGCATGAGGTCCAGAATGCTGTTGACCAAGCCAATCGGGAGATAAAAAATCGTTATGACTTCAAAGGCAGTGATGCCCAGATTGAACAGGCGGAATCTGTGTTAACGGTCCTTGCGGATGACGAGTACAAAGTTGGCCAGGCTCTGGATATCCTCGAACTTAAACTCTCCAAGCGTGGGGTTGATGTGGGTTGTCTTGAGAGAGGGCAGGTTGAGGAGCGGGGTGGGGGGAAGGCACAGCAAAAGATTCAGATCCGACACGGGATCGATACCGAACTGGCTAAGTCGCTGGTTAAACAAATAAAAGTCCAGAAACTAAAAGTCCAGGCAGCGATCCAGGGCCAACAGATTCGGGTTACGGGTAAGAAGCGCGATGATCTGCAGACAGTGATATCGTTTTTGAAGAACGAGGATACCCCGGTGCCTCTGCAATATACGAATTTTCGAGACTGAGACTGCTTTTTATGTTTTAACGCTATAGTCGTAGCAGCATTAATGTCAGCGCTCCAGGTATTGTAGTTTCCCAGTTACTTCACGCCACTGATCAGCGTCAGCGGGCGGGTCCTTCATCTCTGTAATGACTGGCCACAAAGCGGACAGTTCGACATTCAGAGCCATAAACTCCTGTTGGTCTTTAGGCAGGTCTTCTTCGGCGTAGATGGCATTTACCGGGCATTCTGGTTCACACAGACTGCAGTCGATACACTCTTCTGGATCAATCACAAGGAAGTTGGGCCCTTCGTGGAAACAGTCGACGGGACACACTTCAACACAATCAGTCAACTTGCAGCGGATACACGAATCGACGACTACGTAAGTCATAAAAATTCTCCGGTCTTGGCTGTCACAGCTACCTGCTAAACGCGGGCGCCGCGCTGTTCAGGGCAATTCTAGGTAACTTTGAGTAGATCGTAAACCACTAAACGCCTGAACCGTTCTGTTCTAAAAGTCGACGAAGCTCATACAATCGGTCCAGGGCGTCTCGAGGGCTGATTGATTCGGGGTCGATTCCCTCAAGGTACTGGCGGAGACGCTTCAGTGGCTCACGGTCAGGGTCTGAAAATATCGTTAGCTGATCAGTTTGCTTTGAGATGTCCTGCAAGTGCCCTTGTTCCAGATTAGACAGTCGCTGTTTCGCGTCAATCAGGATCGATTCTGGGATTCCAGCCAATCGAGCAACCTGAAGACCATAGCTCTGGTTTGCTGGCCCAGGTTTGACTTCGTAGAGAAAGACTACTTCGCCGTCGTGTTCAATGGCATCTAAATGAACATTGTCCATATTCCCGGATGATTCAGGAAGCGAGGTCAACTCAAAATAGTGGGTAGAGAAAAGGGAGAAACTTTGAACCCTTTCAGCCAAGTCAAGTGCACAGGACCAGGCCAGGGCAAGACCATCGAACGTGCTGGTACCTCGGCCGATTTCATCTACCAGCACAAGACTGTCACGAGTGGCGTTGCGAAGGATGTAGGCCATCTCAGTCATTTCGACCATGAAGGTCGAGCGACCCCCAGTAAGGTCGTCAGACGCCCCTATGCGTGTAAAAATTTGGCTGACCGGGCCTATTATTGCCTCATCTGCGGGTACGAAACTTCCGGTGTGTGCAAGTAGAACGATCAAGGCGGTCTGTCTCATATAGGTGCTTTTCCCACCCATGTTTGGTCCGGTAATCATCAGCATCCGGTTGTGCGGGCCCAGTTCGAGATCATTGTTGATAAATGGTTCATCCTGGCTGTGTTCGACTACTGGATGGCGCCCTGCCTTTATCTGCAGTACAGACTCAGAGGTCAACTGAGGACGGCACAATCTAAGTTCTTCTGCTCGTCTTGCAAACGTATCCAGAACGTCTAGCTCTGAGAGTGCCTGTGCACCGCGCTGTAGCCGCGATATAGCCGGCTGCAGTTGGGTTAATACTCGGTCGTAAAGCAGACGCTCACGGGCCAGCCCTTTTTCTTTGGCGCCCAGCAATCGATCTTCGAACGACTTCAGTTCGTCAGTCGAATAACGTTCAACGTTTTTGAGCGTTTGCTTGCGGTGATAATGAGCTGGCGCATCATCGGTTCGGGATCTTGGTATTTCTATGTAGTAACCGTGTACCCGGTTGAATTTTACTTTCAGACCACGAATTGCTGAATTTTCCTGCTCCATTTTTTCGAATTCAAGCAGCCGCGCTGTACTCGAGGTTTGCAACTCTCGGAGTTCATCAAGCTCCCGGTCGAATCCGGTACGGATCACTCCGCCATCGCGCAATTGTGCCGCAGGTTCGTCATCAATGGCTCGGTCTAGCAGCCCGAGAGTTTCGGGTTCGGGACCAGCCAGTCTGGAAATTTGAATCAGTCGCTCACTGTTGTAATTCTTAAGCTTATCGACCAATTCCGGCAGCGCGCGGTAACCTTGCCTGAGCCTAACCAAGTCAAACGGCCGTGCCGAGCCTATGGCAACTCGTGACAGAATTCTCTCTAGATCACCAATTTGCCTGAGTCGCTCAAAAATTTCTGCTGTACGGTTGTCGAGGAGCTCCTCGACTGAGTCATTCCTGATATTAAGTTCGTGACGATCTCTTGTGGGTCGGGTTATCCAACGCCGGAGTTGTCGGCTACCCATGCTGGTTGCACAACGATCAAAAAGATGGAGCAGCGATTGGCCGCCGGCTCCATGGGATCTTTCAACTTCTAGGTTTCTGCGTGTTGAGGCATCGAGCAGAACATGATTGGAGTAGTTCTCTATTTTTAAGCCGTCGACATGTGCCAATGCATTTTCATGGACATCTTGTACGTATTGCACCAGCGCGCCGGCAGCTGATGTTGCAGTCGGATAATCATTGCTACCAAAAGCTTTCAGGTCATGAGTGCCAAAGACCTCACACAAGCGTTGACTGGCACGGTTCAGATCATAGTACCAGGAGGGGATGTTGCGGGAAGATATTGACTTGATCCGGGGGTACAGATCGGGATCAGCCTCTTCTGGGTATAGCAATTCAGCTGGTGCCGTACGTTCAAGTTCGTTGGACAATTCCGTGGGATCTGGCAGTTCACAGGCGTAGAAACGCCCGCTTGAGACTTCCAATACTGCTAAACCACATTTGGACCCGTCTACATAGACTGCTGCAATGCTGTTTTCCAGCCGTTCATCAAGCAGGTTCTCGTCGGTCAGTGTACCCGGCGTTATGACCCGAATAACCTTTCGCTCCACAGGACCTTTGCTTTTGCCTGCAACACCAACTTGCTCGCAAATGGCGACAGGCTCACGCTGTCGAAGCAGGCGGGTCAGGTACTGGTCAACACTGTGGGCAGGTACGCCAGCCATGGGAATGGGCCGGCCTGCTGATTGACCTCGGGTTGTTAGCGTAATATCGAGCAGGCGGGATGCTTTCTCTGCGTCTGCATAGAACAGTTCGTAAAAATCACCCATACGATAAAAGACCAGTGTATCGGGGTGTAACGATTTGATCTCCAGATACTGGCGCATCATGGGTGTATGCCCACTCTGGGTCGAGTCACGAGCTTTTACCATTGGAGTGTCTATGGACGTAATGATTTCAGCAGGTCGTCAAAAATTCGGGGGTTACCTGCCGTTACGTTTCCATTTTCGAGAAATTGCTGGTCGCCGTCCATGTCAGACACCAGGCCACCGGCCTCACGAATCAGCAGCGCCCCTGCGGCACAATCCCAGGGCTGCAATCCGAATTCCCAAAACCCATCGAGCCGCCCTGCAGCAACATAAGCAAGATCCAGTGCTGCTGATCCTGCTCGCCGGACTCCGGACGTTTTCATAGTTAGCTTCCGAAACGTCTTCATCCAATGGTCAAAGTTTTCTATTTCCCGAAAAGGAAACCCAGTGCCGAGCAAGCATTGCTCAAGTCGGGCAACAGAACTGACGCGTATTCTCCGTTCGTTAAGCTGAGCCCCTTGGCCTCGAGTTGAGGTAAACAGCTCATTTCTAAGTGGATCATAAACAACCCCATGTTCGATTGTTTGACCGCGTAGCACAGCTATGGAGACCGAAAACTGTGGGAACCCATGGAGGAAATTGGTGGTCCCGTCCAGTGGGTCAACGACCCATGTGTAGTCACCTCCTTCCCGTATGCCGCTTTCTTCGGCGAGGACACCATGCTCTGGATACGCGCTGGTTAGGATTTCTAATGCGGCTTCCTCAGCTTCGGTATCGGCCTGACTGACATAGTCATTACGACCCTTGGAGGTTACCTCGAGGCGATCAAGGCGATTGTAGTGCATTAGAATAATACGCCCCGATTGTCGTGCAGCTCGGATGGCAGTGTTGAGCATTGGATGATTAAGCCTTTGATGCATGGATTGGTTTCCTTTAATTGCTGACTGGTCTCTGTAGACAGCAATTTTGGCCGGGAGGGCTGATTGTTGCTGATGAATACAGGATAACGGATTGTAGCCCTGGCGGTATATGCTCTAAACATCAAAAGAGGTGGTATATGAGACTCGACCGAATAAGAATCGTTCTGGTTAACACGACCCATCCTGGTAACATCGGTGCCACTGCCCGAGCAATGGCGAACATGGGTCTTGATCGCCTTTATCTCGTTGCACCACAAACGTTTCCATCGGGCGAAGCTACGGTTCGCGCCGCCGGCGCCGATCATCTACTCGAACGTGCAACAGTCTGCGAAAGCCTGGATGATGCGGTGGCCGACTGTGGACTTGTGATTGGTACGACCGCACGGCAACGATCGGTGGGTTGGGTTGAGTTTTCCCCCAAAGCTGTCATGGCCAAAGTAAGAGAGCGAGTCTTGACAGATCAAATAGCCTTCGTATTCGGTCAAGAAGCTTCTGGTTTGACTAATAGTGAGCTTGAACGTTGCCAGTATCATGTTCGCATTCCGGTGGAAGAGGGGTTTGCGTCAATTAATCTGGCAGCGTCGGTTATGATCATGGTGTACGAGCTTAAGAAAACTTTTGAACCGGATGCTCACAAAACAGAATTAGTTTCCGATCAAGAACGACTGGCTACCTCGTCAGAGGTTCAAGGATTTTACAAGCATCTGGAAGATATGCTCATTGAAACAGGATTTCTAAAAACGCCTTCCCAGAAACTGTTGCGCAAGGTAAAGCGTATATTCAGTCGTACGCCTCTGCGCGAGGATGAGGTCAATATTTTGCGTGGCATATTGACCTCGATTCAGTGCTACTGTCGTAAGGATTAGGGACCATGAGGCAGTCGTTGCATGTTAGACTAACGACTGTAATGCTGGGAAATATGCGAGTCCGAGGCAAATTGGCTCTCAGCAACAAAGAAGAAAATTAAGCCATGACGATAACATTGACCAAAGCAGCTGCAACTCGTGTACGGGAATATCTCAGCGTGCGCGGCTACGGCGAAGGACTTAGATTGGGTGTAAAAACGACAGGTTGTTCCGGTCTGGCCTATGTTGTGGACTATGCGGATAAAATCGACGAAAAGGACAGTATATACGTGAGCCAAGGGGTTAACGTCATCGTAGATAGTGACAGTGTCAAGTACCTCGACGGCACGGAGATAGATTATCAGGTAGACGGTTTGTCAGCGGTTTTCAAGTTCAAAAACCCCAATGCAAAAGATGAATGTGGCTGTGGCGAGAGCTTTACAGTCGACTGACCCAGTATCCGCTCCGAATTCTTTCGTTGAGGGCGCCGCGGCGCCCTTTCTCTTTACGGTATTACTGTCATGACGACGCGGGTTGAATCTGCTGTGCCTGATAGTCTAAACGCGACCGGTCGCCGCGCGGCTGTGAAGACCTTAGGTTGTAAAATCAATGTTTACGAGTCTCATATTATCTCGCAGGGGTTGATTCGTGATCACTGGACAATGGTGGATTCGAGCCAGGAAGCCGATTTATATGTCATTAATTCCTGTACCGTGACTCGAGAAGCCGACCGCCAGACCCGCCAAGAGATACGGCGGGTGCTACGGCGTAACCCCAGTGCCAAAGTCGTTGTAACAGGGTGCTACGCGCAACTCGCCCCAAACGAACTCACAGAAATCGATGGGGTTGATCTGGTCGTGGGAAACGACGCGAAATTCAGCATCCCTGAGATTTTGCGTGCAAACACGGTAAGCAGCGATCTGCAGGACCAAGCGGACAAGTATTCTGACTACGGTCTGGGTAACGGGTCTTGCATGCCGCCGGAGTTGGTGCCCCGTTATGATGACCAGACGAGGGCCTTCGTTCAGGTACAGCAGGGGTGTGATCATTCATGTACTTTTTGCGTCATTCATAAAGCGCGGGGTCCTAGCCGTTCATTTGAGGTTTCTGCAGTACTTGAGCAGGTTGAGCAGCTCATATCCCAGGGGCACCATGAAATCGTAATTTGCGGTGTTGACCTGGGATCGTTTCGTACTTCAGAGACAAATGATCCGGCGGAAGTTCAAGGTGCTGGGCTGGTAAGACTGCTCAAGAAAATAGATGATCTGAGCGGGGATTTCAGAGTTCGACTGAGCTCGATTGACCCTCACCACATTACGGATGAACTGCTAGAACAATTGTCGTCTGGCGGGAGATTCTGCCCTTATCTTCATGTGTCGATTCAAAGCGCCAATACGTTGATTCTCAAACGTATGAAACGGCGTTACAGTCGAGAACTATTGTACGAGCGTGTAATAAGGGCACAAGAAATGGTACCGGATTTGGTGCTAGGCGCAGACCTGATGGTCGGATTCCCGACCGAAACGAATGAACAGTTTCGGGATACTGTCAACGCAGTAGAGGATCTGCAGATCCTCTATCCCCATGTATTTCCCTATTCGCTCCGTGACGGTACACCTGCATCACGCATTCCTGCCCAGGTGCCTCTCGAGCTGCGACGTGAACGCGCCAGTTTGATCAGGGTAGAGAGCGCGAAATGGCGCCATCGCGCACTCCGTTCATGGTCTGGTCGATCGAGCGAGGCTTTGATTGAGCGTTCGTCAACCCGGCCGATGCCTGGTTATAACGCACGGTTAGCCAACTATATGCCGGTTAAAGTAGATGTCTGCACCGGCGACATCGGTGAATTTGTCAACGTTAGTGTCATCGCAGTGCAAGCCGATACTTTGATTGCCGAGGTTATACGCAGGTAATAAAATCATAGAGTTACGCGATGCTGTCAGTAGTGCCCGCTAACGACTTCTGGTTCCGTGTTTTGTGTCGGTAAACTTGGATGGAAGCGCAACACAGTCAGCCAACCCAATTTAACCCAATTCACCCCACCAAGCCGGAGTATTCAATGACGATTGAGCAGACCCTATCCATCATAAAACCTGATGCTGTTGCTAAGAATGTAATCGGCAAGATTATGGATCGTTTTGAATCGGCAGGACTCAAAATCGTTGCCTGCCGAATGATGCATTTGAGTCGTGAGCAAGCAGAGACCTTTTACGCCGTGCATAAGGATAGACCGTTCTACGGTGAACTGGTTGAGTACATGATTTCGGGTCCGGTAATCGTTCAGGTCCTAGAGGGTGAAGCGGCCATCCAACAAAACCGCGGCGTGATGGGTGCCACCAATCCGGCAGAAGCCACGGCCGGAACCATCCGTGCCGACTTTGCAGAGTCAGTACAGGCGAACGCTGTTCATGGATCTGACGGGCTGACCACAGCCCTACAGGAGATCAATTACTTTTTTGATCCGTCTGACATTTGCAGTCGCAATTGAAATGTAATGACTGAGCCTGAACGTCAAAACCTGATCGGCATGGCTCGCATCGAAATGCAGAGTTTCTTCGCGAGTCTGGGTGCTCGTGAGTTTCATGCCCGCCAGGTGCTGCGGTGGGTCTATCAACGCGGGGTAAATGACTTTTCTCAGATGACTGATTTGAGCAAGGTTTTGCGGGATCAGCTCCAGCAGTTGGCGCAGATCTCTGTTCCTGAAACAGTTACAGTCCGGCAATCTTCAGACAGCACTCGAAAATGGTTGCTGCGACTTGAAGATGGCAACTGTATCGAGACTGTCTTCATCCCTGAAGACGACCGCGGTACCTTATGTGTATCTGCCCAGGTGGGTTGCTCGCTTAACTGCACGTTCTGTGCCACCGCCAGGCAGGGATTTAGTCGGAATCTTACCACCGCCGAAATCATTGGACAGCTGCTGGTCGTTAAGACGGATTTGCAGGCACTTGGCTACGGGGATAGGCCAGTAACCAATGTTGTGATGATGGGGATGGGAGAGCCTTTATTGAACTATGACGCGGTTGTTGCCGCGTTGCATTTGATGCTGGATGATCTTTCGTTTGGCATGTCGCGCCGGCGAATCACTTTAAGCACGGCGGGCGTGGTGCCCGCGTTAGAGAGACTTGCTCTGGACTGTCCTGTAAGTCTGGCAGTGTCGTTGCATGCGACAAATAACAAACTCCGAGACGAGCTTGTTCCATTGAACCAGAAGTATCCGATAGAACAGCTGTTGCAATCTTGTCGTCGTTATGCAGCTGGCGGAAACAAACGCCAAGTAACTTTTGAATACGTAATGCTTAAGGGTGTCAATGATTCAGCAGGGGAGGCGCAAGCACTGGCCCGATTGTTGTATGGCCTGCCAGCAAAAATCAATCTTATTCCTTTCAATAAATCGGCTGGAATAGAATATGAATGTAGTGATCAAAGTACAATAGATGCTTTCCGGAGGATTCTATTATCCTCTGGTTTAATGACGGTCACACGACGCACTCGGGGTAAGGATATCGAGGCTGCCTGTGGGCAGCTCGCTGGCCATTTTACAGATCGAACCAGAAGACGCTGGAAACACGAACAGGCGATAGCACAGTGCTGAAGTTAAACGTTGCAGCCTTGACCGTCGTCATCATCCTCACAGGTTGTGTTACTGACGACCAAGGATCGAAAACATGGAGCGTGCCTCAACGAGTTGATCTCCATACACGCCTGGGTCTTGCATATCTCCAGCAGGGGCGTTTGGCTGCTGCGCAAGAAGCGCTGGAATATGCATTGGCGCTCGGTCCGGGTCATTCGGGTGCACACCACGCGATGGCCTTGCTGAAGTTGAAACTCGGGCATACAACGTTGGCCCGTGAACATTATGAACACGCAATTGTTGCTGATCCAGGTAACTATCGGGTCAGAAACGACTTCGGCAGTTATCTATGCACCTTGGGGCTTCATTTGGAGGGCATAGACCAACTGACAACTGCGTTGAATGACCCGTTCAATCCCAGTCGATATATCAGCCACTACCGGATAGGGGTGTGTATGAATCTAAGTGGTCGGCATGAGCAGGCTTACGAGCATCTCGCCAAGGTTTTGCGGGTTCAACCAGTAAATGGCCCTGTGTTGTACGAAACTGCTGCCGTGAGTTTTAGACTGGGCCGGCACCTGTCGGCGCGTGGTTTTCTGGAACGGTATTTTGAACTGGGTAATCCCACCCCGGACAGTTTGCTGCTGGCAGTGAACAACGAGAGGGAGCTTGGGTCCGACTCGCTGGTGGAGCACTATGCGTACCTGCTGCGTACGTCTTATCCCGATAGCCCGCAAGCTGCTGAAGTGAAACAGCTGATTTCGGGTGCTCAAGGTGGCTGATATGGGTGACAGGACTGGCTCTACACCCGGTGAGCTATTGCGCAGTGCTCGTCAGCTTTATGGCTGGAGCGAGAAAGAGGTCGCGGATGAACTTAATTTGCTGCCCTATATTATTCAGGCGCTTGAAAACGACGACTACGATCAGTTGGCTGGATGGACGTATGTGGTCGGTTATTTACGCAGCTATGGAAAACTGGTCAACGTCAATGTCGAAAGTGCCATACAGCAGCATGAAAAGTTTCTGCCGCCGACCCAAGATGGACCGGGTACGATCACAGAAAATATTAACCACCGGCAGCCCATTGCGATTCATTATCGCTGGGTAGTCACTGTCGTCGTGATGATCGTTGTTGTGGGTGGGCTTTATGGTGCCTATCTAAAGAGATCCGGCGATGTCGAGAGAATTGATCTCGCCAGCAACGAACTCAACGATGAACTGGCAAAGATTCAGAAGGAACCTGTTCCAGTCGACACGCGATCTGAGAAAACCAGTGAGGCTGAGTCGGTCTCGAATAAAGGCTCGACGGTGACGGAGGAGGGAAAAGTCATTGGCGTGATACAGGTTGCACCATCTTCTGTGACAAATAACAACAAGATTGGCGAAGCTGAATCAACTGCTGGTACAAGGTTGGGCGAGTCACAGCAGACAGTGGGTGATGATTCAGTAGCGATGCGTAACGACCAGACTGTTTCCCCGACACCGGATTCTAAACAAATAGCCGTACGCCCGACTACGACTGATCTATCGCGGAATACAAGCGTAAAGAAGAAACAAAGCAAAAAGCAGATTTTACAAACAAACGTGGCTCCGGAGCGGTCGGCAATCAATCCCGTTGCAGACGTACTGGTGCAGACGGGTTTTGTAGCACAGGTAAGATTGTCACGAGCAGAATCCACTCCTGCCGGCAGTAGCGGATTCGACACTTCAGAGACGCCAGTAGAGGGGATTAAGCTAAAGCAGTCCAAAGTCCTCGCAGGTCGGGAGTCCGGTTTGCCCGGAGTCGTGGCTCAGTCGAGGCACAAGATCACCATTGTGCTTAAACGCGGTAGTCAGGTCATAGTGTATGATGGTGAAGGTGATGAACTCCTTCGGCGCTATTTGCCATCGGGTAAAGTAGTCACGCTATCTGGAACGCCCCCATTCGATGTTCGCTTGCGTGTGTCCGAAGGCGTCCGGGTGCTCTATGACGGAAAGGTGGTCGAGATCCCATCTCCTGATAATGGTGGGCAAATCCGTTTTCAAGTCGGCATCACTCAGATCGGTGGCAAGCATAGGGCCATCACAAACCAAGGTCGGGGAGAATAGCTCCAGGTGGAGAAGATCAATTCTGTGCGCGGTATGAATGATCTGCTGCCAGGGCGATCCGATGTCTGGTACCGGGTAGAAAGCGCAATTCGTGAGGTTGTCAATTCATATGGGTACCGAGAAATACGGACGCCACTGCTTGAGCGGACGGAGCTTTTCAAGCGATCAATTGGTGAACAGACCGATATCGTTGAAAAAGAAATGTATACGTTTGATGATATCAGCGGCGACAGCTTGACTCTGAGACCCGAGGCGACTGCGGCCTGTGTGCGGGCTGGAATCGAGCATGGGTTTTTGCACAATCAACACCACCGGCTTTGGTACATGGGGCCGATGTTTCGGCGGGAACGACCTCAGAAAGGTCGCTATCGGCAGTTTCAGCAGTTTGGAATCGAGGCCTTGGGATGGTCAGGCCCGGATATTGATGCTGAAATCATGATGGTCGGGACTAGGCTTTGGCGGCAACTCGGACTCAGTCGGTTGACGCTCGAGATTAACACCCTGGGAGACCCGGAGGCGCGTGGGTTGTACCGTGAGGCGCTCAAATCCTATCTCGATCGACACCGAGATGATCTTGATCCAGACAGCCAACGGCGACTTGATCGAAATCCGCTACGCATACTGGACAGTAAGGTCCCGCAGACCAGGCAGATATTGGCTGAGGCTCCGGATCTACTCAGTTTTATTGACGGTCAGTCGAAAGACGACTTTTCGCTTTTGCAAACTATTTTGTCTGAGAACGGGATTGAGTTTGAAGTCAACAGCCGATTAGTTCGGGGGCTGGACTATTACACGGGACCTGTATTTGAATGGACAACTGATTTGCTTGGAGCACAGAACGCCGTGTGTGCTGGCGGCCGCTATGATGGTCTGGTGTTGCAACTGGGTGGTCAACCCGTACCGGCTGCAGGATTTGCGTGTGGTGTTGAACGTTTGGTCGAGGTTTACGAGAACATTGCGGGCTCCACCGTGAACAATCAACCCGATGTCTGGGTGTGCGTTATTGGGAGTCATACGATGAGTTACGCCTTGAAGACTGCCGAGAAGCTTCGCGATACTGGAATACATACTGTCGTTAATTGCGGGGGTGGGGCGGTTAAACGTCAACTTCGGCGGGCGGATCAGAGTGGTGCTCAATTACTCGTTGTGATTGGCGATGACGAGTTTACGAACGGCTATGCCACCGTTAAATCATTGCGTGAGTCTGGTGACCAGACTCAGGTCAACGAGTCGGAACTCGCTAATTATGTTTGTTGTAGGTTGAGTGAAGCAAAAGTAACGAGCGAGGGTGATGATGGCTGAGAACGACAAAATACTGGAAATTCATGTTGCCGAAGATGATGACACTCAAAAACTAAGAGCGTGGTGGAAGAAGAATGGCATGGGAATGGTGGCGGGAGTCGCTATCGGTGTCGCTGGAGTTGGCGGTTTCAAAGGTTGGCAGGTGTATACCGAGAATCGTGCTTTATCGGCATCTGACGTGTTCCAGGAAATGCTGGCATACGATGAATCCGGTTCGGTCGAGCAGGCACAAGATCGAGCACAGATGCTCGCTAAGGACTACCGGTCCACACCATATGTCGATATGGCCTACCTGATGATCGCAAAACTGGCGATAAAAAATAACGAGCTTTCGAATGCCATGGAAGCACTCACCCATGTCATGACAAAGTCAAACGATCCAGCGATGCGTCAGCTCGCTCGGCTTCGGCTGGCCCGAGTGACATTGTTAGCGGGTGACCTGGTTCGGGCACAAGAGTTGGTAACCACAGACGATGTCGGTGGTTTTGAGTCCGAGTACCCGGAAGTTCTCGGCGATATTCTTGTTGCGCAGCACAAGTACTCTGACGCCGCGGAGGCCTACGATCGAGCGCTTCAGGCACTTGCACCGGCATCTTCCTCCAGGGCCTTACTCACGTCCAAACGAAACTATGCGGGTAGTATCGGTAGCAACCAGTGATTAAGCAGTTGTTAGCCGTGACCATTGTGGTCACAGTGGTGGTCGGCTGTGCACCGCGCCCGATTCATTTTATGCGTGAAGGCCCGCCACCTGCAGTTGTACCCGAGCAATCCTCTTTCAAGGTGGCACCCATCTGGCGATTTGATACTGGGGAATCCTACGATTCGGCCAATATTCTGCTGCAGCCATTAGTCGAGGGGTCACGAATATTCGCGGCAGAACCGGGGGGTAAGGTTTACGCCTTGGATGCTGCTACGGGCATTGTTGTCTGGCAGGTGGATTCGGAATTGGAGATTTCAGCAGGGGTCGGGTTCGGACATGGAATTGTGGTCGTGGCTTCGACGGAGGGGCAACTGCTGGTCCTAGATGCGACTGACGGAAATTTGCTGTGGCAGTCTACTGTTGGCGCAGAAGTGCTTGCGCGGCCCATCGTCGCAGACGAGCGTATCATTGTTCGGACAGGGGACGGCCAAGTTATCGGTCTGGACAAGAACTCCGGCACGGTTAGTTGGCGTTTAAGAAATAATGTACCTTCGCTCAGTGTTCGAGGGCTGTCTGTGCCTGTCCAGGTTGATGAAATTGTAGTGGTTGGTTACGCCAGTGGTCACTTGTCCGGGATAGACACCGAATCTGGGCGGGAGCTCTGGAAAACGCCGATTTCCCGTCCTCGGGGGTCCAATCAGATAGACCGCCTGATCGATATTGATGCAGATCCTCTGATAGCAGGTAACCGGCTGTTTGTGGCCGCCTACCAGGATAAGGTGTATGCGATTTCCTTAACGGCTCAAAAAGTAGAGTGGAAGATGCCAAGATCTACCTTAAGGAACCTGGCTGTCAGTGACAATGAATTGCTAATAACACTGGATGACGGTGTTGTGGTGGCACTTGACCAAAAGACTGGTATCGAGGTATGGAAGCAGGATCGACTCAAGGGCAGAGGGGTAACGAATCCTATCGCGATTCCAGGTTCTAAGTATTGTGTGGCCGGCGACTATCAGGGTTATGTTCATGTAATGGATGTAAACACAGGTCAGCTAAAGGGTCGAGGTCGAGTCCGTGCTGGCGCAATTATGGCAACGTCAGTCAGTCAGGATTTCGAAGGATTTTATACATTGTCAGAACAAGGTACGATTACAGCCTGGCTGCTTGACGAGGGCAGCTGAGGAAAACAATTTTTAACACCTTCCACTTGGTGAAGGTGAAATACGATGCTCCCGGTTATCGCACTCATTGGCCGACCCAACGTGGGTAAGTCGACGCTGTTTAATCGACTGACCCGCAGTCGCAAAGCATTGGTAGATGATCAACCCGGTGTGACTCGAGACAGGATTTATGGAATGTGTCTTCAGGGTCGTTTACGGTGCTTGGTTGTTGATACTGGCGGTCTTACGACCAGAGGTGGTGCGATCGAAATCGCGGTTCAAGAGCAGGTCGAGCACGTATTAGGTGAAGCCGACGCTCTGCTGTTTTTGACAGATGGGCGTGCTGGTGCTGTACCCGAGGAATTTGAAATAGCGAAACGGTTGCGGCAAAGTGGCCAAAAGGTTTTCGTGGTCGTCAACAAAGTGGAGGACCTGGAGCCGGACATCGTTTCAGCCGAGTTTAATGAACTTGGTTTAGGGATCCCAAGAGCGGTATCGGCAAGAACAGGTTTTGGTGTTGTCGATCTTCTTATGTTGCTGGAGACTGAGTTTCCGAGCGTAGAACATAAGCCTGAACAATCTGATCGTCCGCGTGTAGCGCTCATTGGGCGACCCAATGTCGGTAAATCTACGTTAACGAATGCGTTGCTGTCGGAAAAAAGAGTAATCGTCACTGACGAACCGGGCACCACGCGGGATAGTATCGAAGTTGCCTTAGATAGATTCGATCAGCCATTAATGTTGATTGATACGGCAGGTGTACGTCGTCGCTCCAGAGTCACACAGTCGCTGGAGAAATTTTCTGTGGTGAAGACCCTTCAGGCGATAGAGGATTCGCAGGTTGTCGTGCATATTCTTGACGGCCGGCAAGGGGTACTAGAACAGGACCTCACAATCGCTGGCCTGATCCAGGCGAGTGGCCGGAGTGTGGTGCTGGTTGTCAATAAATGGGATGGAATGGAACGTCGGGACAAAAATTATCTCCGTCGGACGTTGGATCGGCGATTTTCATTCTTGCCGGAACACCATACACTCTATATCTCCGCGTTGTATGGCAGTGGAGTTACCGATGTGGTCAAATCAGTGATGGCCGCTTTGCGCTCCAATTGGATTGAGATGCCAACTTCCCGGCTCAATGCTGTGTTAAGAGAGGCCATGACACGTCACGCTCCACCTTTGCGGCAGGGCCGTCCGGTAAAGATCAAGTATGCCCACCAGGGCGGCAAAAACCCACCAACCGTCGTGTTACATGGCAATATGCTTGAACAGTTGCCAGCGAACTACCTACGATACATCGCAAGTACTTTTGGTAAAGCATTTGAACTGGTGGGTACACGGGTTCGGCTTGAACTGCGAACATCAAAGAACCCTTATTCCGCTGGTAGGCGGACATCCGGAAGACAAAAATCATCCAGAATTCGTGGTCAAGCAAGGTAAAAGAAGTACAAGCTAGAGCCTGATTTGCCAGTTCAGTCTGAGTCCGTGTGGTGACTGGTGGGGTCGGTCAAGTCTGTGCTGATGCCTGTCACGGTGCTGCTAACGCTACCCTGGCGTAACTCCGTAATTAGCGCATCCCCAGGGGTGGTATCAGCCGCTGAAGTCACTATCGTACCATCGGTTAGACGTTTTACGATCGCGTAGCCCCGCCCTAGTGTTCGTCTTGGGTTGAGAATCTCAAGTGCGCCTTCAGAGGTACCGACCTGTTGCCGATGTAAGGCTGTGATGGTTGTGCCCGAACGTTGCAGACGGCGTAAAAATGCCTGAAAGCCAACTTGATTTGATCTGATGGTAGCAACGGGTGAATTGACGTGCAGTCGCTGAATTATCTGTGTCAGAGCCAAGCGGTAGCCGTGGAGGGGTTCGCGGACAGCCGACTGAAGCCTGGCCTGTTGGGCAAGAAGTTGGTAACGCTGGCCGTTGAGACGAGTCTTGGGGTGGTGCAGTCGTCCTGCTGCGGCATCTAGTTGCTGTCCGCGATCCTGTAATATTCTGAGCATCGTCAGAGATATTCGATTGCCCAAACCAGCTAAACGAGCGGATAACTCGTTTCTATCGGGCGTCACTGCTTCTGCAGCCGCTGTCGGCGTTGCGGCTCGAAAGTCGGCAGCAAAATCAGCGAGTGTAAAGTCTGTTTCGTGGCCAATTCCAGTAACCACAGGAACGGGGCAGGCGCGAATCGCGTGAACGACAGTTGCTTCGTTAAAAGCCCACAGGTCTTCAAGACTGCCCCCGCCTCGAGCAAGGATCACAATTTCACAACTCCGAATTTGTCGTATTTGATTCAATGCGTTGACGATAGCAGGAACTGCATTATCGCCTTGCACAGCAACTGGCAGCACGAGAACTTTTGCCATCGCAAACCTGCGTTCCAGCGTCGTTAAAATGTCGTGTACTGCTGCGCCGGTAGGAGACGTGATTACGCCGATCTTGTTGGGTATGGAGGGCAACGCTCGCTTTATATTTTCATCAAATAAACCTTGTCGTTCGAGTTCAGCCTTGAGCTGTTCGAATCGCCTTCGAAGTTCTCCCTCGCCGGCAGGTTCGACGTAATCGACAATAATCTGGAAGTCGCCTCGACCAAGATAGATCGAAGGCTTGCCTCGGATTAACACAGCAGTGCCTTCCTCAAGTGGCAAAGCAAGTCGAAGTCGGTGAGTGCGGAACAAAGCGCATCTCACTTGTGAGTCCTCGTCTTTCAGTGAAAAATACGCATGGCCTGACCTTGGGGTTGCAAGATTCGAGATCTCACCCCGTACCCAGACTTCTGGATAGGATTCTTCTAGAAGGTCGCGGATTGATCGAGTGAATTCGGAAACACTAAAGACATGGTCGATCAACATTGGAGCATTGTGAATTGTTGATCGATGAAACTCAACAAATAAAAAAGCCGGCTTTGCCGGCTTTTTGGCAACAACTGATCAGTGAGGTTAGTAATGTGGTTTTGCCTGTTCCTGTGACTTGGCCTGGCTGATTCCAGACAGCGCGGCCCACGATACGAGAGCAGCCAGTCGTTTTGCTTCATCGTTATGGCCTTCATCAAGCTTCTTTTTGGCAAGCTTCAGGAGTTTATCAATCCCTACAGCGCCGGATCCAGTTGCTTTGTCAACGAGACGCCATACCGCACCGGCGCGAGTGGCAGATTTCAAATCCTGTTCTGCCTGGGTTATGGTTTCAGCAGCATTGCTGCCGGCGTATACCGGTGTAAATACCAGGCTCAGTGATGCAATGAACGAAACTAGGAGAAGATCGCGTAATCGATTCATTCAGTAGTCTTATCGAGCAGATAACTGCTGCTTGGCGTCGGTATTGAGTTACACAGACCCCGCAAGGTTTACCCGTGGAAAGTCAACTCCTATAATCCGCTGATGGAAGACATGGAACTTGCGCTTACCTTTGACGATGTCCTCCTTGTCCCTTCTTTTTCGGAAGTTCTACCTCGGGACGTCAGTTTGAGCACGCCATTTAGCCGCAATATCGCCCTCAGCTTGCCACTGGTCACCGCGGCGATGGACACGGTGACCGAATCGGAAACCGCCATATGTATAGCTCAGCAGGGCGGGATAGGTGTTGTGCACCGGAATCTGAGTCCTGATGCACAAGCCGCCCAGGTGTCTATCGTGAAAAAGTTTGAAAGTGGGGTGATTACAGACCCTATCTGTGTCGCTGAGACAGTGACCGTTCGAGAGGTTATAGATCTTACTCAGAAAATGAAGATATCGGGTGTCCCGGTTCTCGATGCTTCGGGGCGGTTGACGGGCATAGTGACCAGCCGAGATCTCAGATTTGAAACACGTTTTGACCAGCCGATTACGGCGGTAATGACGTCCAGAGATAAATTGATTACTGCGCCGGAGGGTGCCGGTAAGGGTGAAATCAAACACTTGCTGCATGAACACCGAATAGAAAAAGTCCTGCTGGTAGATGATGATTTCGAACTAAAAGGCCTGGTCACAGTTAAAGACCTACAGAAGCAGACCGAATATCCAACTGCGAGTAAGGACGGGAAAGGTCGATTGCGCGTTGCCGCTGCTGTAGGCACAGGCGCAGATACACAGGAGCGGGTAGACAAACTTGTGGATGCGGGTGTCGACGCAATCGTTGTGGACACGGCCCATGGGCATTCCAGAGGTGTGCTCGATCGAATAGCATTAATTAAGCGGGAATATCCCCAAGTCGATGTTGTTGGCGGAAATATAGCGACAGCGGATGCAGCGCTGGCGATGGCCGGAGTTGGTGCGGATGGTGTAAAAGTAGGGATCGGTCCAGGATCTATATGCACCACGCGAATCATCGCGGGCGTAGGGCTTCCCCAGATTACGGCAATACAGGATGTGGTCAGAGGGTTGGTAACGTCAGGAATACCGCTGATCGCCGATGGGGGTATTCGTTATTCCGGTGATATCGCCAAGGCAATTGCTGCTGGTGCCCACTGCACGATGATAGGCAGTCTTTTCGCGGGTACAGACGAATCTCCAGGGGAGATTGAGATGTATCAAGGACGCTCCTATAAAAGTTACCGTGGGATGGGGTCTCTGGGTGCTATGGAACAGGGGTCAAAAGACCGATATTTTCAGGAAGGTGAACCTGATGTTGCTAAACTCGTACCGGAAGGAATTGAAGGTCGCGTGCCATACAAAGGTCCGATGGCATCAATCGTTCATCAACTTGCCGGTGGTCTTCGCGCAAGTATGGGATATACCGGCTGCCCTGACCTTAATAAAATGCGAACCAGATGTCGTTTTGTGCGTATCACCCATTCAGGTATGCGAGAGAGTCATGTGCACGATGTCGCCGTGGTCAAAGAAGCGCCAAATTACAGTAGCGATACCTGACACGTTCGGGGTAGACCATAACTGACTGATGGTCTGATGAACCACTCCAGCGACCCGCATGCCCAGCAAATCCTGATTCTGGATTTCGGTTCACAGTACACACAGCTGATTGCTCGGGGTATCCGTGAACTGAATGTTTACTGTGAAATCTTGCCGTTTGATGCAGACATCAGCAGGATAAAAGCTTTCAGGCCGGCCGGTGTCGTTTTGTCAGGCGGTCCGGCGACGGTCACAGAAAGTGACACACCGCGTGCCGATCAGGAAGTATTCAACCTGGATTGCCCGATTCTGGGTATTTGTTACGGCATGCAGACGATGGCTGCTCAGCTCGGCGGTAAAGTCGAAGCCGCAAAACAACGAGAGTACGGATTTGCAGAGATCCGCTTGACATCGACGAATCCTTTGATAGACGGTCTTCATGATCGCCTAGATTCCGACGGTACAGGTGTTCTCAAAGTCTGGATGAGTCACGGCGACCGAGTGAACACCCTGCCCGATGGTTTTAGGGTTCTGGCTGTGAGCGAGAACGCACCGATGGCTGCGATCGCAGATTCCGATCGCAGGTTCTTTGGGGTCCAGTTCCATCCTGAGGTGACCCATACCACACAGGGTCGGGCAATGATGAAACGTTTTGTCCGGGACATCTGTGGCTGCGGCGGTGATTGGACGCCGGCAAATATCATTGATGACCTCTTGTTCAGAGTCAGAGACCAGGTCGGTGAAGACGGGGTGGTTTTGGGGTTATCCGGTGGTGTGGATTCTTCAGTTGTCGCTGCGCTTCTCCATCGAGCGATTGGAGATCAGTTGACTTGTATTTTTGTGGATAACGGACTGCTACGTCAGGGTGAGGTCAAGCAGGTTATGGAGACCTTTAGGGACGATTTCGGTATGCGCATTGTTCAGGTGGATGCTTCAGAGCGATTTCTAGAAGCCTTGTCTGGAATAACGGATCCCGAGTTCAAAAGAAAGATGATAGGCAGAGTATTTGTGGATATTTTCCAGGAAGAGGCAGACAAAATAGAAAATATTTGCTGGCTGGCGCAGGGTACTATCTATCCTGATGTGATCGAGTCGGCAGGTACGGGCACTGGTAAGGCAAAGGTAATCAAATCGCATCACAATGTGGGTGGCATACCGGATACTCTAAAGCTTGAGCTGCTGGAACCGCTGCGCGAACTGTTTAAAGACGAGGTGCGCGCGGTGGGTGTGGCACTGGGACTGTCGAAAACTATTGTCCATCGGCATCCGTTCCCAGGACCTGGGTTGGGGGTGAGAATTCTGGGTGAGGTCCGGCGAGAATATGCCGATATCCTTCGCCAGGCAGACGCTATATTCCTTGATGAGCTTCATAGGAGCAATTTATACGATTCCACAAGTCAGGCATTTGCAGTTTTTCTGCCAGTACGGTCAGTCGGTGTTGTTGGAGACAATCGGTCATATGAGTACGTGATTGCTCTTCGTGCGGTTGAAACCACTGATTTCATGACTGCGGACTGGAAGCGACTTCCATACGAGGTGTTGGCGCGTGTTTCCACCCGTATCATTAACGAGGTCCGTGGTGTGAGTCGAGTGACTTACGATATCTCATCTAAGCCCCCCGCAACTATAGAGTGGGAATAGGTGTTGAAGATTCGATGGTGACCTTGAGTGCTTTTCCGCGGCAGTTTTGCGTGATGTTTAACAAAATCTGGTGCTGATGCAAATCTCCAAAGGGTAAAGTTGACTGGGTCAATTCTAGAAGAATCGATTATCTGCAATACAACAATGGCGGATGGGTTGACCAACAATTCAGGCGGTACTCGATGATACATGTCGTGATAAAGACTAACTTGTTACCCTGTAAGGGAACAGACCTGATCCAGGATCAGGCGTTCGGTCTATTCAGGACCATCAATCGTTGTGTCTACTTTGATTAAGCCAAACCATGAGTCATGGATGCGGGTTGCGCTCGAAGAAGCTGCTGTGGCCTCAGTGAATGGGGAGATTCCGGTAGGCGCTATTGTGGTAGCCGGTGATCGGATTGTTGGTCGCGGTCACAACCGATCAATTGGATTGTCAGATCCGACCGCACACGCAGAGGTGATGGCACTTCGTGATGCGGGCGCTCGCATCGGAAACTACCGATTACCTGAGACGATAATGTACGTTACCCTTGAACCATGCCCCATGTGTGCTGGTGCTCTGTTGCACGCCCGCGTCGGTAATCTGGTTTTTGGTGCGCGTGATTCGGAGATCGGTGCTGCGGGTTCGGCCATGAACCTCCTTGAATCACCCTTGACTAACCATCGATGTCAAGTTATTGCGGGAATACTAGAGACCGACTGTAGTGAGCGACTGGAGCAGTTTTTTGCATTGCGGAGACGATAGGCATTCAGTTCCGGAGTGGTCACATCGAATTAAACCGTGGAACTGGTGGAAGCCGGCCTGTTGTTTGTACTGGACTGAGATTTGGCTTGTCGTTCTTCGCGCGGCGGTTTTCCGAAAAAGTCCCGATAGCATTTGCTGAAGTGTGGTGCGGAGACGAACCCACAGGAAAAGGCGACATCGACGATTGATCTTGGAGTCCGTAATAGCAGTTCACGTGCTCTACGTAGACGGAGGTTCAGGTAGTAACGGGTGGGCACGCAATTTAGATGTTTCTGAAATATTCGCTCCAACTGTCGGCGGGAAATTCCGACGTGGTGAGCGAGTTCATCCAGGCTCATGGGTTCTTCAATGTTGCTTTCCATCAGTTCGACCGCGTCGACTAACTTAGGTTGGCTAGCTCCGAAACGTTGGCGAAGTGGTATCCGTTGCCGATCCTTAGAATCACGTATTCGCTCACAGATAAACTGCTCAGAAATTAAAGTGGCCAACTCGGTACCGTGGTCACGAGCGACGAGAGTCAACATCATATCTAGTGGTGCAGTACCACCCGAGCAGGTATAGCGTTCCCGATCGAGTTCAAAGAGTTCCGAGGACACAATCAGTTCTGGAAATTCATCGTGCATATCAAAGATGTTTTCCCAGTGGATGGTGCATCGGTAGCCGTTAAGCAGTCCAGTACGGGCCAGAAGATAGCTCCCTGTACAGATTCCACCAATAATAATCTTGCGTCGGGTCAGAGGGGTTAGCTGAGAGACGACGATCTGGTCCCAGGCGCCATCAAGTGTTGTTCCAGCGCAAAGAAACAACGCATCGAGTTGTTCGCGATCGGTTAGTTTTGAAACCGGCGCTAGATCTAATCCGCCACTCGATCTAACCTCCTTGCCATCGAAGCTAAAAAGAGTGTACTCGTAGAGGCTGCGTCCACTGATTCTGTTCGCCATGCGCAATGGCTCTACAGCCGAAGACAATGCGATCAGGGTGAAGTTCGGACACAACAAAAATCCATATCTGGTCGGCGTGGGGTGCGTGCTCATCGAGATTCAGGACTGGCGGCCTAAAGATATAAGAGTAGTGTGGTATTTAACGTATCGAGATCGGAAAATACAAGGCTCAGAAGGAAGTGGTTCGATCATGAAGCTGTTATTATTCGTTGGTGGATGAGTCAGAGAAGGGCAGATGAAACTACGAGACGTTGCGCTTGAGGATAAGTATACGCTCGAAAAGGGTCAGATCTTTGTGTCCGGGATTCAGGCCCTGGTTCGGCTGCCAATGCTTCAGTCTCAGAAAGATCAGCTTATCGGGCTGAATACCGCGGGGTTTGTGACGGGATACCGTGGTTCTCCCCTTGGTGGCCTAGACCAGCAACTATTCCTCGCCCAGGAATTCCTGACCCAACACCGGGTTAAGTTTACGCCAGCAGTTAATGAAGACCTGGGAGCAACGGCAGTCTGGGGGACGCAGCAGGCCGGTCTGGGAGGTGATGGTTTATATGACGGTGTGTTTGCGATGTGGTACGCAAAAGGTCCTGGCGTGGACCGTTCGGGTGACGCGATACGACACGGAAATTTAGCAGGGACCTCCCGCCACGGGGGTGTCCTGCTGTTGCTGGGGGACGACCATGCCTGTGAATCGTCGACCACCGCCCACCAGAGTGAGTATTCGCTGGTCAATGCGATGGTACCAATCCTCAATCCAGCTGGAGTTCAGGATATTCTGGATTACGGACTCTACGGTTGGTCATTATCTCGCTACAGCGGTTGTTGGGTAGGCCTTAAGTGCGTACATGACACAGTAGAGGCATCCGCCTCTGTCTCGGTGTCGTTTGACCGTATTCAAACCGAGGTGCCCGAAAACTTTGTTCTTCCCAGCGGTGGGCTGCATATTCGTTGGCCCGATGGATTTCTGGAACAGGAGGAGAGGCTGCACCGATACAAACTCGAGGCAGTCGAGGCGTTCGGTCGCACCAATCCAATCGATCGCCAGATTTTGGGTGACTACGATGCCCATACGGGGGTTGTGACGACGGGTAAATCCTATCTGGATGTTAGGCGTGCGTTATTAGAGCTGAATATCGACGAAACTCGCGCAAGGGCCCTGGGCTTGAAACTCTATAAAGTCGGAATGTCCTGGCCCCTTGAGCCACACGGACTTCGCGACTTCACGCAAGGCCTGAAACGACTTATCGTTGTTGAAGAAAAGCGAGGTCTGGTCGAACAGCAAATTCGAGAGATTCTCTACGGTGTCCCCAATGCCCCGGTTATCGTAGGTAAACGAACTGAAAACGGGCAAACCTTATTTCCGGCGCACGGGCGACTGGAAGCCATGGATATAGCCCTGGTGATCGGCGAGCGATTGGCCAACATCAGTGGCAACGAGGATCTCAGCACGCAGATTCAAACTCTCAAAGAAAGACAGCGACGCGATTGTTCAACCTCTCCGGCGATGATACGGACACCATACTTCTGTGCGGGGTGTCCTCACAACAGTTCTACCGTGGTGCCCGATGGAAGTCGGGCAATGGCTGGTATCGGTTGTCATTTTATGGCCGCATGGATGGATAGAAACACAGTTGGGTTTACTCAGATGGGGGCGGAAGGGTCCAGTTGGATCGGGGAGAGTCCATTCAGTGAAACGAAGCACGTCTTTCAAAACATCGGTGATGGCACTTATTTTCACTCAGGGATTCTAGCGATTCGTGCCAGCGTTACGGCAGGTGTCAATATCACATACAAGATACTGCACAACGATGCGGTTGCGATGACCGGGGGACAGCGCGTTGACGGTCAGGTTGATCCGGCGACCATTACTCGTCAAGTCCATGCGGAGGGTGTCAGGCGCATCGCTGTGGTGTCCGATGATCCGCAAAAATACTCCAAAACCAGTCAATGGGCACCGGATACCACAATTTACCATCGTGACGATCTTGATCAGGTACAACGCGAAATGCGTGAGGTTACTGGTACCAGTGTGATTGTTTACGACCAAACCTGTGCGGCTGAAAAACGTCGGCGTCGTCGTCGGGGGGAGATGGCGATTCCTGATAAACGGTTATTTATCAATGAAGCCGTTTGCGAAGGCTGTGGCGATTGTGGGGTTCAATCGAATTGTGTTGCCTTGGTGCCTGTCGAGACAGAATTTGGGCGAAAAAGGGCGATAAATCAATCGACCTGTAATATGGATTATTCTTGTCAGTCCGGTTTTTGCCCGAGTTTTGTAACGGTGATCGGGGGAACTCTAAAAAAAGAGCGTAGCAATACTGGTTTTCAGGCGCTGGCGGAGTCTTTGTTACTGGAGCCAGAAGTGACCGCTATTAGCGGGCATTACAGTATTCTGCTTACGGGTATAGGAGGGACGGGTGTCGTAACTGTCGGTGCAATACTAGGTATGGCGGCTCATCTCGCGGGTAAGGGTTGCTCCGTGTTGGATATGGCTGGACTGGCGCAAAAAGGGGGTGCCGTTACCAGCCACATTATCCTGGCAGAGAAGCCCGAGGATATCAGCGCCACCCATGTTGCTGATTGTGGCGCGGACCTTCTGCTTGGTTGCGATATTGTGACCTCTGCTTCTGCTGAAAATTTAAGGAAATTGAGGACGGGCACAGTAGCTGTCGTGAATACCCATCAGCAGATGTCTGGTGATTTTATTAAGGACCCCGACACACAGTTCCCACTAGAGAAACTGTTATTCTCCATTCGAGATTGTGTTGGCAGATCTCTTCATACGGTCGACTCAACGGCGGCCGCTACAGCAGCTTTTGGAGAATCGATTGCTGGAAACTTGATGATTCTGGGATTTGGATACCAGCTTGGGGGTATACCCGTGCCTTCCGTTGCGATTGAAAAAGCTATTGAGCTCAACGGGCAGGCAGTCGAGATGAATATTCAGGCATTCCGAATGGGCCGGGCAGCAGCAGCAAATCCCGATGAAGTTGCCCGTTTGCTGGGTTCTTTCCCTGCCAATCAGCCAGCTGCTATCGACGAAACTGTTGCACAAACGGTAGAGCGGCTGGAAAGTCACCTGGTGACTTATCAGAGCAAAGGATATGCCAGGCGTTATCGTGCGTTGGTGGATGTCGTACAAAATGTGGAATCCGGCATTGAACGAACTGATTTGCGACTTACACTTGCGACTGCACAGGCCTATCACAAATTGCTGGCTGTTAAAGACGAATATGAAGTCGCTCGCTTGTATACGGATAAATGCTTCAAGGAGAGCTTGAAGCGTACCTTCGAGGGGCCCTATCGACTAAAGCTGAATTTGGCCCCACCTATCATCTCAAAACTCAGTCGTAAAAACGGTGTGATTCAAAAAAGAGCGTTTGGCGGTTGGATATTCCCGCTATTCAGGTTGATGACTTCGTTACGCCGAATACGCGGAAGCGTGCTAGACCCGTTTCGGTACAGCAAGGAGAAGTTGCTTGATCAACAGTTGATTAAGGATTACGAGCAGACAGTGAATAATCTGTGTGCAGGACTGTCTGCTGCCAATCTCGAAGTCGCGATTGAAATCGCTTTACTGCCGTTATCTATTCGAGGTTTTGGGCACATTAAAAGCGCTAACGCAAGCAAAGCGCAGACAACGGCAGAAAACCTCTGGTTAAAGTTTCAGGCGCAGCCAGTTGAGGTGGAGGACGCTGCCTGACGAATAAATTTTTCGTAATCAGGACCTAATGGCTTAAAGCGTGTCGGAAAGCTTCTACTGAGCGATAGATCGCGGGCTTATCGATATCCAGATGTGTTACCAACCTGACGGGGTTACTCTCGCAGGTGATTAGAATGCCGGCCTGGCGAAGTCGGGGTGTTAGCTCGGGTACAATCACTTCGGGCACGGTTACAAAGACCATATTTGTCCGTTCTTTGGGCTTGTCGATAGCCAAGCCATCGATTTCCTCGAGCAGTCTTGAGAGGAGAAGCGCATTTTCGTGGTCGTCGACCAGTCGTTCAATATTGTGCTCGAGTGCGTAGAGTCCAGCCGATGCCACGATTCCGGCTTGCCGCCACCCGCCCCCCAGCATCTTTCTCCAGCGCCTGGCATCTTGAATGAATTTTCTGGTTCCGCAGAGGACTGATCCCATGGGGGCACCCAGGCCTTTCGAAAGACAGGCTGATATAGAATCGAAGTGTTGGGAAATTTCATGTGCTGGCGTATTTTGTTTGATAGCCGCATTGAATAAGCGGGCACCATCTAGATGCAACGACAATCCATGGTGCCGGGCCAGAGTGGCCGCCTCTTCCAGATAGGTAATGGGTAGAGGTTGGCCATAAAAAGTGTTTTCCAGGCAGAACAGTCGGGTCGTTGCGTAGTGAAAGTCATCTGGTTTGATCGCAGCTTCGACCTTGTTCAAATCGATGGTACCGTCGTGACTGTTTTCAATTGGCTGTGGTTGGATACTGGCCAAAACGGCTCCACCCCCACCTTCTTCGAGGTAACTGTGTGCCTGGCTACCCGCAATGTATTCGTCCCCACGCTGGCAATGGCTCAGCAGAGCCAGGAGGTTGCTCTGGGTACCGCTTGTCACAAAAAGTGCAGATTCCGTTTTCAATAGTTCGGCTGCTTTCTCTTCTAGAGCGGCGGCCGTCGGATCTTCCCCATAAACGTCATCGCCAACATCAGCATTAAGCATAGCTTGACGCATGCCAATACTAGGCTTAGTGACAGTATCGCTTCTCAGGTCAACTACAGAATCCAATTCGAAACACCATAATTTAGTTTTGGAGGCGGTAAACAAACTGATTTCGAAAGGTAATTTATCATAGCGGTGGTGCCATCGCATGGGGTTCGGAATCCATAGATCCAATTAAGATGTCTGTTGGCAGGCGGGGTGGCAATTGTGGATACTATGCGCTAATAGGATTTTTTACAGAAAGGGGGGCTTAATGGCAATACAGATTGGTGCACCAGTTCCAGATGTAGAACTTAAGGTTATGGGTGAAGAACGGCCGGAGTCGGTTCGTACTGGTGAGCTCTTTCAGGATAAGCGGGTGGTGTTGTTTGCGCTACCCGGTGCATTTACGCCTACATGTTCGAAGCTTCATCTGCCAGGATATATTGAGTTATCCGACCAAATTCGTGCCAACGGTGTGGAACTCATTATCTGCCTTTCAGTGAATGATGCATGGGTGATGGCCGCCTGGGGAGATGTTCACGGGGCAGGTGAGGAAGTGATGATGCTGGCGGATGGTAATGGAGAATTTACCAGGGCTATCGGCCTGGACTCCGATATGTCCGGTGCGGGCTTTGGTGTTCGCTCATTGCGGTATGCGATGGTCGTGAACGACGGCGTTGTTACACACCTGCAAGTTGAGGAACCCAGAAAGTTCGAAGTCAGCGATGCAAAAAGCATTTTGGCGCTGTTGTAGGAAAGTCTAGAGTTGTTTTAAAAGATTTACCAATCCAAGGAACTGACTATGAAACTGGTTACCGCAATAATCAAACCCTTCAAGCTTGATGATGTACGTGACGCTTTAGGTCAGGTCGGGATCAGAGGTATGACCGTTACCGAGGTAAAAGGCTTCGGTCGCCAAAAAGGTCATACAGAGCTATATAGGGGAGCAGAATACGTCGTAGACTTTATTCCAAAAGTGAAAATAGAGGTCGCGGTCGACACGGCCATCGTCGACCAGGTGGTCGAAACGATAATAAACGCGGCTCGCACAGAAAAAATTGGAGATGGAAAAATATTTGTTTACGAGCTTGAACAGATACACCGCATCCGCACGGGTGAGACCGACCAAGATGCACTTTGACTGTATTGTGCGGGATACGGTTAAAGGCCAAACCAGTTGATTTCGCGGTGTGTACGTGATTTCTTGATCCCTGGAAATATTGATGATTGAACCGGTAAAGATCGGAGTAGTCGGGGTTGGATATCTTGGCTCTATACATGCTCGGATCTACGCCCGGTTGCCCGGTGCGGCCCTGATTGGTGTCAACGACGTGGACTCAGATGCGGGAAAGCAGGTCTCAGCTGAATGCGGCTGTAGCTTTTATAGCAACGTAGATCAGCTGGCCGATTCCATAGATGCTGTCAGCGTAGTCGTGCCAACCACCTGTCATCGGGAGGTCTCGCTGCCTTTCTTGTCAAGAGGAATACCCGTATTGTTGGAGAAGCCGGTCGCGCACACCCTGGGTGATGCCCGATCAATTGTGAATGAAGCCCAGCAGACTGGCACGATACTTCAGATAGGGCACCTCGAACGATTCAATGCCGGGGTTACCCGACTCCATCAGGAACTGGATCGCCCACGTTTTATAGAAGTGCATAGGTTGAGCGAATTTGTGGAGAGAGCCACAGATGTTGACGTGGTAACTGATCTCATGATCCATGATATTGACATCGTGCTCTCACTGGTTCAATCAGAATTGAAGTACGTTTCTGCAGTTGGTGCCAGGATTGTGACAAATCATGTTGATATCGCGAACGCGCGCCTTGAATTCGAGGATGGTGCTATCGCGAACGTCACTGCAAGTAGGGTCTCAGCAAAAAGATTCAGACGGATTCGGGTATTCGCTGATGCTTGTTATCTTGCTTTGAATTTTGAGGATCAACAGATCGAGATATCTCGTCCTGGGGAACAACCACCAGACGGAGGGTTCGCGCCGATTATTAACTCTTCTATTCAGGTTGAACCGACTCCGCCACTGGATGCTGAGTTGGCCCACTTCATAGATTGTGTTAGAGAAGGTGCGCAACCGCTGGTGTCGGGCAGTGACGGATTACGAGCTCTAAAGGTCGCCTACGACGTACGTGAAAAGATCGAGCGATCGCTTCATTCGCTTGTTTAGGCGCAGAGCAATTATAGGGCTGTATGTCGTAGTGGTTAGCGGTGTTGCTGGGCAAACGATCGGCGCAGGCTGCTCTGACGACGCCTCGTTTTGGACGCCAATGAAGCAGGTTTGGGTGGAATTTTCTGCCGAAGAGGAGAAGCCGTTAGTCTTTGCGGCGTGGGTGGCAAAAACTCCAGAGCAAAGAGGACGTGGATTCCAAGGGGTCTGTCCTGGCCTTGTTACTGAGCGGTCTCTCCTTTTTGTTTTTCCAGCGCCGGTTAAGGCGAACTTTCACATGAGTGGCGTAGCACTGCCGTTGGATATTGTGTTTATAGACGTGTTTAGGCAGGTGATCAATATTCAACGTATGGCGCTCCAAGAATCTGACCGGTCGACGACATATTATCGTTCCGACACAGTTTTTCAATTCGCACTTGAGACAGCGGCGGGGCGCCTGGACCAGCTCAGGCGAAACCCACGTCTATGGCGTATGCGGGTATCGAACAGAAATCAGTGACAACCACCGATTATGGTGGACAACAGCGTATTCCCGAGATGGGCTGTAACTGGAAATTGAGACGATTTTCGCACAGGATTTCCGCATCTGGGCCATAAGACCGCTCAACGAGTTCAACCTGGTTCTGTTGGTTCAGCAGAAGTACCGTTGAACTGCGGGTTCCGTAAAGTGGCCCTTTGACAAAAATTGGGGACTGTGCTGCTGTTAGATCGGGTAAAAAGCCAGAGCCCCTGGTAGCAGTTCCTCTAGCCGGTGTGCGGTCTGACAGGAGTTCAAAAAACGTATCCAATCTGAAACTGCGGCTCAAGATATTTTTGAAGACCTGTTTGCCATAGGTGATTTTATGCCACGGTTCATCTAAAAGATGATTACTGAGCCCTGTGATTCCAGCTGGAATCTGACGAGGGTCACTGACCCGGTTTGAATCCCACCACAAGGTAGCAATGTTACCGAAAATAACGTTGACGCCCTGGTAGCGTTGAAGTTGACCAGGATTCTGAAGGCGACAATCTGCTGATTCGGGCTTTTGTCGAAGCCAGTCGAGCACCAGCATGCCACGTGAATAGTCGGATTTCACGGCAACAGTTGGTTCGTGAAAATTCGTAACCGCTGCGAACAGGCCCTGGCGATTAAGGCCAAACCAGGTTCCACCTGCCGTGAGATCCCTCCCCGCAGCGATTGTGGGATGGTCGTGCCAGAAAGATAAGCTTTGCGTAGGCCGGGAGTGATACTCCTCCCTATTCGCAATGATAATCAGCGGATAGCTTGGGTGAGCACCTTTTGCGACCAGGATCAGGCACATTGACTGTCAGCTTGCGATGGTGGGGTTACGCCCCGGTAACAATATGACCGGAGGTTCCCCGGATCGGTAGATAATGCCGATTCGACCGATGAGTTGTATCGATGTCGCAGCAGTACTGGTACACAACTGCTGAAGCACAGCTTGTTTTTCTAGACGATTGCCTGTCGGCAATCGTATTTTTACGAGTTCATGCGCCTTCAGGGCCGACTCTAGTTCTCCGATGACGCTCTCGGTAAGACCTGAAAGTCCAACCGTGACGATCGTCCGCTTGTGGTGAGCCAGGCCTCTTAAATGTCTGATTTGGTTTCCAGTCAGTTTCATTACTGGGTTATGGTATAGGCTTGACCGAGTTTCGACTACCTCAGTGAAGACTTGTTTGTGGCCAGACGGAAATTGAAAAGCAGACATTGGCTAGACCGGCAGCAGCGTGATCCATTTGTGAGGGAATCCCAAAAGGAAGGCTACCGTTCCCGGGCGGCGTATAAACTGTCAGAAATCGATCAGAAGGATCGACTGATCGTGTCCGGTGACACTGTTCTCGACCTTGGCGCAGCGCCTGGAGGATGGTCGCAGTATGCAACGAAAAAGGTAGGTGTTGAGGGCAAAGTCTTTGCGGTAGATTTGCTGCCAATAGTGCCCATAGATGGTGTGGTTTTTATTCAGGGGGATATCGGTGACGATGCGTTGTACTGTGAACTTGAATTACGGTTAAAAAACCAACCTGTAGGGCTTGTATTATCTGATATGGCCCCCAATTTGACTGGTATAAAAACGGCCGATCAGGCAAACAGCCTGGTTTTGGCGCGACTGGCATTGTCGGTCGCGCTGAAATCGTTGGGGCCCAACGGAAGGTTTGTGGTCAAGGTGTTTGAAGGCGAAGGCACGGCTGATTTCCGTCGCGAGTTAGCATCTTCATTTGGAAAAGTGGTTGTGCGAAAACCGCAGGCATCACGTCTTGACAGCGCTGAATATTACCTGCTGGCTTCAAGGCCCACGGAAAAGTGTTGAGATGAGCAGAAATCAGGACACTAGAAGTTTGGATATGGTGGCCTAAACAGTTGTAGAAACGGGTGAAAACCCTCAAAATTCGACTTCAGGCAGAAAAGCGTAATGATCGACGTGGGCTTTATTCGCTTTGAGTCGTTCTTTTCTAAGGATAACGTGAACCTTTCATGGGCAATCTGACAAAAAATCTTATACTTTGGCTGGTTATCGCAATGGTACTCATGGCGGTGTTCAACAATTTCACGCCCCGGGACAGTCGTACCAGTGCGGAACTGGATTATTCTGAGTTTTTGCACGATGTAAAACAAGGTCGTGTCGAGCAGGTAACAATAAACGGCAGTTCGATCCAAGGCCGGACTCGAGCTGGCCAGCGTTTTGTCACCTACTCACCCGGTGACCCCGGACTGGTTAACGATTTGCTCGAGGCCAATGTCACCATTAAGGCCCAAAAAGAAGAAAGCACCTCCTTGTTGATGCAGATTTTCATCAGTTGGTTTCCGTTGCTACTGCTGATTGGTGTGTGGATATTCTTTATGCGTCAGATGCAGGGTGGGGGCGGGCGCGGCGCGCTGTCGTTTGGGCGAAGTAAGGCCAAAATGCTGACCGAAGACAAAAACAATATCACCTTTGCCGATGTTGCAGGTGTCGACGAAGCTAAAGAAGAAGTTCAGGAGCTGGTTGAATTTTTGAGTGATCCTTCTCGATTTCAAAAACTGGGCGGTCGAATTCCTAGTGGGGTGTTGATGACAGGCAGTCCAGGCACGGGTAAAACATTGCTCGCTAAGGCTATTGCGGGTGAAGCAAAGGTTCCGTTTTTTACGATTTCTGGTTCTGATTTTGTTGAGATGTTCGTCGGGGTTGGTGCGTCCCGTGTCAGAGATATGTTTGAACAGGGCAAGAAGAACGCCCCTTGCATCATATTCATAGATGAAATCGACGCAGTTGGGCGGCAGCGCGGTGCAGGTCTCGGTGGCGGACATGATGAACGGGAGCAAACCCTTAATCAATTGTTGGTTGAGATGGACGGTTTTGAAGGCAATGAGGGTGTCATCGTTGTTGCAGCTACAAACAGGCCCGATGTGTTGGATCCCGCGTTGTTAAGGCCTGGCCGATTTGACCGGCAGGTGCATGTGTCGTTACCGGATATCCGTGGCCGAGAAGCAATATTGAAAGTACACATGCGTAAAGTGCCCCTCGCAGAAGACGTTAAGCTGAGCATCATCGCGCGAGGGACACCTGGAATGTCCGGTGCTGATCTCGCTAATTTGATTAATGAAGCTGCACTGTTTGCAGCTCGGGGGAGTAAAAAGCTGGTTGCGATGGAAGAATTTGAGCTGGCCAAGGACAAGATTATTATGGGGGCTGAGCGCCGTTCGTTGGTGATGCCGGAGCTGGAGCGGAAGAACACCGCCTACCATGAATCCGGTCACACGATCGTTGCCCGGTCGCTTAGGCCGCACACAGACCCGGTCCACAAGGTCACTATCATTCCTCGTGGTCGAGCCTTAGGGGTTACGATGCAATTACCTGAAGAAGATCGGTACAGCCACAATCGGGAGTATCTTCTTGCCAGAATTGCTGTGTTGATGGGCGGCCGGATAGCCGAAGAAATTTTTATGGGGCAGATGACTACTGGGGCGGCCAACGATTTCGAACAGGCCACCGATCTTGCTCAAAAGATGGTCCAGCGTTGGGGTATGAGTGACTCGCTCGGCCCGCGTGTCTATGGTGACAATGATGCGGAGGTGTTCTTGGGCAGGGACGTGATCACCCATAAAAACCTAAGTAACTCGGCCGCAGAACTCGTCGATAAGGAGATTACAAAGATCATCGAAGATCAATATGTCCGAGCACGTGAGATCGTCGAGGCGAATCGGGAAAAGATTATAACGATGGCAGAGGCCTTACTGGATTGGGAAACACTGGAAGCCGAACAGATTGATCAGATTATGCGCGGTGAACGGCTAGGTCCACCATCAGTCGATGACAATAGTTCAGGTGGTGATGCTAACGATACGCAGGAGGATGTTGCGGATCAAACTCCGCTGGACGGGGATGCTCCATCATCTGATCAGCCGAAGGTGAAGCCTAAGATGGATTCGCCGGCAAGCGATTCTGCCTGACCTCCGAGAATCCTGTTCTGTTATTGAGCATAGACTGCTTGTCGCTGCCGGCCGGTGCGGCGTTGATGGGAATCTTGAACGTCACACCTGATTCATTTTCTGATGGTGGTCGGTATCTGTGGATCGAGGATGCAGTAAGACAAGCGCACCTAATGGTGGATGAAGGTGCTGATCTGATCGATGTTGGCGGAGAATCGACTCGACCGGGTTCGGAGTCGGTGACCGTTGAAGTAGAATTAAAAAGGATCATTCCGTTGATTCGCCAACTGTCCAGGGAAGTCTCCGTTCCTATTTCGGTTGATACCAGTAAGCCTGAAGTTATGAAGGCGGCTGTTGAAGCTGGTGCTGCAATGATCAATGACATTTGGGCTTTAAGGAGGCCTGGCGCCTTGGAGCAGGCTCGTGCTCTGGATGTCCCGGTCTGCTTGATGCATATGAAAGGGATACCAGCCACTATGCAGCAGGCACCGGACTATATCGATGTAGTGCACGAGGTGAAAACATTCTTGCAACAGCGGGTCGACCGATGTCTTGCAGCTGGAATCTCGTCGGAGAAGATCGTCGTAGATCCAGGTATTGGCTTTGGTAAGCGACCGGAGCATAACCGAAGATTGATTGATGAGATTGGAGAACTTCAGGAGCTCGGTCAGCCGGTTCTCGTAGGCATATCCAGAAAATCGTTTCTACCGACCAAAGTGACCGGACCGGATCGTGACCGGTTGAGCGCGCAGTACGCAGCGCAGGCGGTCGTAAACGGAGCCTCGCTTATTCGTGTGCACAATGTCGGCATGACCGCGCAGGTTCTTAAAGAAACCCGAATGGCCGTATAGCGTCTCATTTAATGAATAGCACGGTCAATAAACGCTACTTTGGGACGGATGGTATTCGCGGCAGAGTCGGTGAAAAGCCAATCACTCCAGAAGATATGCTCCATCTTGGATGGGCAACGGGAAAGGCATTGGCGCTGCACCCAGGTGGTGAGGTTCTGATCGGGAAAGATACCCGCGAGTCCGGGTACATGATGGAATCTGCACTTGAGTCAGGACTGTCGGCAGCTGGTATGGGCGTGGTTTTAACGGGTCCCTTGCCAACACCAGCAGTCGCTTTTCTGACCAGAACCTCAGATGCGGCGGCAGGTATTATGATCAGTGCATCCCACAATCCCTACCATGACAATGGAGTCAAATTTTTCTCGAGTGATGGCCAGAAACTTAGTGATGAACTCGAATTTAAAATCGAGACGTTACTTGCTGATGAGAATCAAACCGTTGAGTCAGGGGCGTTGGGGAAGGCAAGACGCCATACTCGGGCCGCTGATGACTATGTGGATTATTGTCTGGAACAAGTTGGTGCTGATCTTGATCTGAAAGATTTTACAATCGTCCTTGATTGCGCCCATGGCGCGGCCTATGAAGTCGGCCCCAAACTGCTGAACAAACTAGGTGCAGAAGTCGTCTTGGCTGGCGCTCTGCCCGACGGTTATAACATCAACGATGAATGCGGATCGGTCCACCCTCAGCATATCAGCGAGTTAGTAAAGAAACACAATGCTGACCTGGGCATAGCACTTGACGGAGATGCGGATCGAGTCGTGCTTGCGGATGCTTCTGGGAAAATTGTCGATGGTGATGGGATACTTTATGTGCTGGGGGTCTATGGGCAAAGGAATCTACGGGTAGCGGACGGAATAGTCGGGACTGTTATGAGCAATCTTGGCCTGGAGCTTGCATGTCAAGAACGTGGAATTGCTTTCGAGCGCTCCAGTGTTGGCGATAGGCATGTACTGGAAAAGATGTACGCCAACAGTTGGACCCTAGGGGGTGAAGCCTCCGGGCATATTATCCAGCTTGATAAGAGTACAACCGGCGATGGACTACTGACAGCGATCAGCGTCCTTGAAGTGATGCACTCGACTGGCCGGACGCTGGCCGAACTCGTGTCGAGTATGCAGATTTATCCGCAGTCCATGATCAATGTGCCGATAAACGGTTCTGTTTCTGCAGCTATACTGCTGGGCGATGAAACGGTCATCAACGCAGTTCGTGAGGTTGAATCCGTGCTGGATTGCAATGGCAGAGTTGTCCTGAGACCTTCCGGGACCGAACCTGTTATTCGAGTCATGGTTGAGGGGGTCGATGCCGAGCAGGTAGAGACGTTAGTCGAGCAACTGAGGATGGCTGTCGTGAGCTCGAGTGCGAAGCATTAGTCCATCTTACGCTACCATCGAAGTGGTTGCGTCTAGCGCCTCGCCTCGGTAACATCGCCGCCCCGCGTTGGCCGATTTACAAATTTACGGATCTTCAGCAGCAGGAGAAATGATGCGTCGTCCATTAGTTGCCGGAAACTGGAAGATGAATGGATCAACCGCGATGACGGATGCTCTGTTGATTGGGCTGAAAGAAGGTCTTGTCCGATCTGTGCCGGACCTGGATGTTGTGGTCTGTCCACCGTTTCTTTATATACCCCTGGCAGTTCAGACGTTAGCTGGTTCCACGATAACAGTGGGTGCGCAGAATCTAGATATACACGGGCCCGGGGCATATACGGGCGAGATCGCTGCTGAGATGCTGAAAGAACAGCACTGTGGTTATGTGATTGTCGGACATTCGGAGCGGCGCGCCCTTTATGGTGAGTCAAGTGATCTGGTGGCGGAAAAAGCCAGGGTCGCTGTAGCTGCGGAGCTTAAGCCCATCATTTGTGTGGGTGAGACACTGGAGGAGCGGGAACGCGGAGATACTGACCGGGTGATTCGGGAACAACTCATGAGCGTACTTGATTTAAACGGAGTCGATATATTCCCGTTTGCGATCGTAGCCTATGAGCCAGTTTGGGCGATTGGTACTGGTCGTACTGCAAGTCCGGATCAGGCGCAGGACGTGCATGCTTTGATTCGTGAAACGATAGCAGAACTTAACCCGGTTGCTGCAGATCACACTCGATTGCTTTACGGCGGCAGTGTAAAACCTGACAATGCACAAGGGCTTTTTTCCTCTCCAGATATCGACGGTGGGCTGATTGGAGGTGCCGCGCTGGTGGCAACCGATTTCCTGGCGATCTGTGAGGCAATGGAGTGATGAAATGATTATCAGTATTATCACAGTGGTTCACCTCGTAGTGGCTGTGTCGATAGTGCTCCTGGTACTTTTGCAGCGGGGTAAAGGCGCCGATATGGGCGCCGCATTCGGCGGCGGCTCTTCCCAGTCGGTATTCGGCAGTCAAGGGTCAGCGACCTTTCTGAGTCGTATTACTGCAAGTTTGGTGGCCGTATTTTTTATATCTGGCCTCAGTCTCGCTTATCTGTACACCCAGCAGAGTGCTGGGCCAAGAAGTGTCATTGAAACCACCACTTCCCCGGCACCAGCCGCAGAAATCCAACGAGTAAAAGACTCGACTGACCTACCGGCTGTCCCTGGGTCGCAGGATTGAGGCTGTATTAAAGTAGACTACACTTTAAGTGATAGACCTAGAAATATGCCGAAGTGGTGGAACTGGTAGACACGCCGTCTTGAGGGGGCGGTGGCGTAAGCCGTGCCGGTTCGAGTCCGGCCTTCGGCACCAAACATCTGGCACGAGTGAGTTGTTAGTGTCTTTTTTTGGTTGGCGTTGGCGGCAAGTTTGTTGACCGTATGGGGGGTCAGTCACTAGAATTTAGGGCATCGATAGCCTTGAGTCATCCATCTGAAGCGACAGCTGCATGCTAGCCAACTACTTGCCAGTGTTGCTGTTCTTGATTGTTGCTTCAGGGCTTGGGGTAGTCCTCCTTGTGGCTGGTAAGTTGCTAAGCCCACACCGACCAAATCAACGAAAGCTCTCTCCATACGAATGCGGATTCGAAGCCTTCGAAGACAACCGCATGAAGTTTGATATTCGTTATTATCTCGTCGCGATTTTGTTTATTATTTTTGATTTGGAGATTGCTTTTCTATTTCCATGGGCAGTCGCCTTGGACGAAATTGGCATCTTCGGTTTTTTGGCAATGATAATTTTTTTGTTAGTGCTGGTAGTCGGTTTTGTATATGAATGGATGAAGGGCGCTTTGGAATGGGAGTAGTGTTCGGATGGCATTAGAGGGCGTTTTAGAACAGGGTTGGGCGACTACCAGGCTGGATGACCTTATAAATTGGGCCCGTACGGGGTCGATGTGGCCAATGACATTTGGGCTGGCGTGTTGTGCCGTAGAAATGATGCATGCGGGCGCATCACGTTATGACCTAGATCGTTTCGGCGTTATTTTCCGTCCAAGCCCGCGTCAGTCGGATGTAATGATCGTAGCCGGTACGCTGACTAATAAGATGGCGCCCGCGTTGCGTAAGGTCTATGACCAGATGCCCGAACCGCGCTGGGTAATTTCGATGGGATCTTGTGCTAATGGCGGCGGTTATTACCATTATTCGTATTCAGTGGTTCGCGGATGTGATCGGATCGTCCCGGTCGATGTGTATGTGCCGGGATGTCCCCCTACGCCACAGGCGTTATTGTACGGTGTCATCCAGCTTCAAAAAAAGATTAAGCGCACAGATACGATAGCGCGCTAGAGTCCGATAGCCACATGAGCGCCACACAAGACCTGCACAGTCAGGTCAAAATCATATGCAGTGGATTTGATGCATCGATCACTGGGGATTCATTGGGTTTCACGGTAACGGTCAGTCGATCATCATCGCTTGAACTGTTGAGAAAACTTCGAGACCACCAAAATACAGCATTCGAACAACTGGTTGACCTATGCGCTGTCGACTACCAGACCTATGGCCAAGAGGCGCAACGGAGTTGGGATAACGAAAGGTTTGCTGTGGTTTACCATTTGCTTTCGATCAGTTTGAATCACCGTCTACGTGTAATAGTGCCCGTTCCTGAAGATGATTTAACTATTGATTCGGTCATCGAGGTGTGGCGTTGCGCGAACTGGTACGAACGAGAAGCTTTCGATCTTTTCGGGATCCGATTCCCTGGTCATCCGGATCTCCGGCGGCTATTGACTGATTACGGGTTCATTGGCCACCCGTTCCGTAAAGATTTCCCGTTGTCAGGTCATGTGGAAATGAGGTACGACGAAGGGAAAGGTAGAGTGGTTTACGAACCTGTGTCGATTGAACCGAGAGTGACGGTGCCTCGGGTTATCCGGGATGAATGGTCTGATGACTGAGATCCGCAACTACACCATGAACTTCGGGCCGCAGCACCCCGCAGCACATGGTGTATTGAGGGTGGTTATGGAGATGGACGGGGAGGTTATCGAAAGACTAGACCCGCACATTGGGTTGCTGCACCGAGCAACCGAAAAGCTGGCAGAAAGTAAACCTTACAACCACAGTATTGGTTACATGGATCGTCTAGATTATGTTTCCATGATGTGTAATGAGCATGCGTATGTTTTAGCGATAGAGTCGTTGTTGGGTGTCGTGCCGCCAATTCGTGCTCAGTATATAAGGGTTATGTTTGATGAGATTACCCGAATTGGAAATCACCTGATGTGGCTTGGTGCGCATGCTCTCGATATTGGGGCGATGGCTGTATTTTTGTATGCATTTCGGGAGCGAGAAGATTTAATGGACTGTTATGAAGCAGTGTCCGGTGCACGTATGCATGCGACCTATTATCGGCCAGGTGGGGTCTACCGGGATTTGCCCGATAAGATGCCACTGTATCAAAATAATAGCCGGGAGGACGAAAAGGATATCGCCAGTCGGAACAAGAATCGGTCTGGCTCCTTACTTGACTTCATAGATGCATTTACGGGACGGTTTTCAGCGTGCGTTGATGAGTACGAGACCTTACTTACCGATAATCGAATCTGGAAACAAAGAACCGTCGATATAGGAATTGTTACGCCTGAGCAGGCACTGCAACTCGGTTTTACAGGCCCAATGCTCAGGGGATCCGGTGTTGAATGGGATTTACGAAAGAAACAGCCCTACGAAGTATATGACCAAGTTAGCTTTGACATACCAGTTGGAGTTACGGGGGATACCTACGATAGATACCTTGTGCGTATGGAGGAGTTGCGACAATCAAATCGAATCGTCTCTCAGTGTGTGGACTGGTTAAGGAAGAATCCGGGTCCAGTTATGCTGGACGACTATAAGTTGAGTCCACCGCCGCGGGAGGAAATGAAAGAAGACATGGAGTCTTTGATCCACCACTTTAAGCTGTTTACTGAGGGTTACAATGTGCCTCCTGGGCAAGTGTACAGCGCTATAGAAGCCCCCAAAGGGGAATTCGGGATATTTCTGGTATCAGATGGCGCCAACAAGCCCTACCGAGTAAAGATCCGAGCACCTGGATTTCCTCACCTCGCAGCCCTCGACGAAATGTCGCGCGGCCATATGTTGGCCGACATGGTGGCGATCATCGGCACGCAGGACATAGTGTTTGGTGAAATTGACCGCTGACGTTATGACAAACGACTATCAGCTATCTGACGATGTCAGGGAAAAAATAGAGGCCGAGGCCAAAAAATATCCGAGTCGTAGGGCAGCACTAAAGTCCGCATTGCGCTATGCGCAACAAGAACACGGCTGGGTATCCGAAGGTGTCGTAAATTCTGTGGCTGCATTCTTGTCTCTTCAGCCAATTGAAGTTTACGAAGTGGCGACTTTCTACGACATGTTTTACACCAAGCCTGTCGGTCGTCATAAGATCAGGGTATGCACGAATGTTTCTTGCATGCTTCGCGGGAGCGAATCTGTTCTTGACCGACTCAAAGAGAAACTAGGCGTGGATGTTGGCGAGAGCACACCGGACGGCAAGGTCACGCTATTTGAGGCTGAATGTCTAGGCGCTTGCAGTGGGGCGCCGATGCTCATCGTCGATGATCGTTACGTAGAAAACCTGACGCCAGCAGATATTGATCGGCTGCTGTCTGAACTGGATTGATCGCCATGGGACAATGCCATGTCTGTTTGCCCGCGCCAGAAGTCCAGTCGCCGTGGCTGTTAGAAAACTACTGCAAAGAGTTAGGGGGCTATCAATCCTGGTCGAAGATCGTTGATGAATCAATACCCCCGGCCAACGTGATCGAGATGATTAAGGCGTCCGGTCTAAGAGGACGGGGCGGTGCTGGATTTCCGTCGGGACTCAAACTCAGTTTTATGCCTCGCGATGTTCATGGTCAGAAGTATATTGTGTGTAATTCCGATGAGAGTGAGCCTGGATCATTTAAAGATCGGGAAATTCTATACCTCAACCCACATCAGTTGATCGAAGGTATGGCCATCGCCAGTTACGCGACTGGTTCCACTGTCGCATACAACTATATTAGAGGGGAATATCACCAGCCGTGGGTCCGATTTGAGAATGCGCTTAAGGAGGCCTACCAGGCAGGTTACTTGGGGCAAGATATCCGGGGGTCAGGGGTGGTATTCGATCTCTATAGCCAGCGAGGCGCAGGGGCTTACATCTGCGGGGAAGAAACAGGATTACTTGAATCATTAGAAGGCAAAAAGGGAATGCCGCGGTTTAAGCCGCCGTTTCCCGCGCAAGTGGGTGCATTCGGTAAGCCGACCACGGTCAACAATACAGAAACACTGGCCTCGCTACCGCCCATTATTCGCAAAGGCCCGGCCTGGTTCAATAATTTGGGCCAAGAGGGTAGTGGCGGCAGCAAGATATTTTCAGTGTCCGGTCATGTACAGCGTCCAGGCAATTACGAAGTCACATTAGGGACCCCGTTTAGCGAATTACTGAGTCTCGCCGGTGGGTTGCTCGAAGGGCGTTCTTTAAAGGCTGTTATCCCCGGAGGATCCTCCATGCCAGTAATGCCTGCAGAGGCTATCGTGTCCTGTGAGATGGGCTACGATCAGCTTCAGCAGGCAGGATCGATGATCGGTTCCGGCGGGGTGATTGTGATGGATAACACAACCTGTATGGTCGAGGTATTGGAGCGTATTGCGCTTTTTTACTTTCGAGAATCCTGTGGACAGTGTACGCCGTGTCGAGAAGGGACAGGCTGGTTACATCGATTGATTCATCGTATAAGAACCGGTGCCGGTACGCCCGAAGATTTGGATAAGTTGGTCAATGTTGCTGACAAGATTGAGGGCCGAACTATTTGTGCTTTGGGAGATGCGGCTGCCTGGCCTGTCCAAAGTTTTCTCAAACATTTTCGTGAAGAGTTCGAGGCAAAAATCTCGTCTCGAGTTGCAGCTTGACAATAGGTCCTGAACATCATGCTCAAAGTTGAGATCAACGGGCAGCAGTTCGAAGCAGAGCAGGGCTCGACCATTATTGAAGTGGCTGACAATGCCGGGATCTATATTCCGCGATTCTGTTATCACGAAAAGCTCTCTGTTGCCGCAAATTGCCGCATGTGCCTCGTTGAGGTTGAAAAAGCACCGAAGCCCCTCCCTGCCTGTGCCACTCCAGTAACCGACGGTATGGTTGTACAGACCACGTCGGAGATCGCGAAACAGGCACAAAAGGACACGATGGAGTTTCTACTGATCAATCACCCTTTGGATTGCCCGATTTGTGATCAAGGAGGGGAGTGTCCTCTTCAAGATCAGGCGATGGGATTTGGCGGGAGTAGTTCAGTATTCGACGAGGTTAAAAGATCTGTCGACAATGTGGATCTTGGGCCTCTGATAGCGACTGAAATGACACGCTGTATTCACTGCACTCGCTGTGTAAGGTTTGGTCAAGAGGTGGCTGGAGTCATGGAACTGGGTGCGATCGGGCGTGGTGAAGATATGAAGATCACGACCTTCCTTGGTACATCGATGGATAGTGAGGTCTCCGGAAATGTGATTGATTTGTGTCCGGTGGGGGCACTGACCTCCAAACCGTATCGGTTTACGGCGCGAACCTGGGAATTGAACGGACACAAAGGCATTAGCCCCCACGACTGTTTGGGTTCAAATCTTGAAATTCAGGAAATTGGGGGTGTGGTCAAGCGAGTATTGCCGCGAGACAACGAGGCGGTTAATGAATGTTGGCTTTCGGATCGAGATCGATACAGTTATGAGAGTGTTAATTCTAACGATCGGTTAACGATGCCGCTCGTTCGACGGGGCGACAGTTACCAGGAGGTCGAGTGGACTGAGGCGTTAGAACTTGTTTCATCGAGTTTGTTGCGCATCAAACAGACTTGGTCCGGTGAGCAAATCGGGGCAATTGCGTCTCCAACTGCGTCGTTAGAAGAATTCTTTCTTCTACAGAAATTATTGCGTGCGCTAGGGTCATCTAACGTTGATCACAGATTGCGACAACAAGATTTTCGAGATGATTTGGCAGCACCGATTTATCCAGGTACCGACACTTCTATATCAAAGCTGCAGAAACTCGGCAGCGTTTTAATCGTGGGTTCGAATATCCGAAAAGAATTGCCGTTGATATCACTGAGGCTCCGTCGTTTAGTTCAAGAGGGTGGTGAGATAGCTGTTCTTAACCCAATGTCGTTCAATCATAATTTTGTGACGACGCAAGAAGTAATTGTAAAGCCTTCGATGATGGCTGGCATTTTTGCGAGGATCGCCCAAAATGTGGCGCTCGCTGCAGGGAAGGCGGACCTGTTGCCTGTAAATCTTGTTGAGCTCGCCAGACGACATGAATCTGTAATAGATGTTAGAGCTATCGCCAACGTCCTAATTGCAGTCGATGCAGGTGCTCTTATTCTCTTAGGTCAGATCGGAATGAACCACCCGGATGCTAGTGCGCTTCGGCAGATTGCATCTTGGCTGGGAGAGAACTGTGGTATTCGGATTGCCTTGCTGCCAGACGCTAATGGCGCTGCGGGGTGGGTCGCTGGGTGTGTGCCGCATCGTCTTCCTGGAGGACGTTCGATTGATTCGGGGGGGTTAAATAGCAAAACAATGATCGATAAGCGTCTTAAGGCTTATGTTTTGTATGGTGTGGAGGTTCGCAACGATTATGCTGACCCAGTGGCGTTGGAAACCGCATTGTGCGAAGCAGAGTTCGTTGTGAGCTTTTCGACTTTTCGTTCTGCGGTCCCTATGCAAGCGGATGTTGTGTTGCCTCTTGCGGCTTTTACGGAAATCGATGGTGGTTATATCAATTGCGAAGGCGTCGCCCAGTTCGCCAGTGCCGCTGTAAAGCCGATGGGTCAGTCGAGACCGGGGTGGAAAATCCTACGGGTGCTTGGAAATTTCTTAAAATTGGACGGTTTTGACTACGTTAGTTCGGATGACGTCATTGCTGAGCTTGAAGAGGTCTATGATTTATCAGAGCCAATAAGCGTTCGCTACAAATCTGATCTACAAGCAATTAATCATGTTTCTACTCAATCCGCTGAACTAAAGAACGGCAAACAACTGGATCGAATTGTCGATGTGCCAGTGTATAGCGTAGATCCCACAGTACGTCGTGCCACAGCGCTGCAATCGACCAAGGATGCAGAACCTGTGGCATTGCTCGCTTGTAGGGAAGAACTGGACGAACTGGGACTTAAACAAGGGGATCGTTTAGCGGTACGCTCAGAGACAGGCGAAGTTATGCTTCCGGTCCAACCCGATGATCGCGTGCCTCGTGGCGCTGTATACGTGCCAACGGGGCTTTCTGAAACGTCGGTTCTCGGTTCTTTTCCTGTGGTTGTGGTTCAAGCTGTGGAGTAACAGATGAGCTGGATTGCGACAACTTGGGCCTCTTTGCCGTTGATCTTACAACTCGGCTTTAAGATCGGTTTTATCGTTGGACCTCTCATCATTGCGGTCGCGTACTACACACTGGCAGAAAGGAAAGTGATTGCTTATATGCACGTCAGGGTCGGCCCGAATCGGGTGGGCCCTAAAGGTTTGCTGCAGCCGATAGCAGATATTATAAAGCTGATGTTTAAGGAAATGATCATTCCCAGTAAGTCCGATCGATACCTCTTTCTTATTGCCCCGGTGCTTGCTGTGACTCCCGCTTTCGCCGCGTGGGCAGTGATACCGTATTCCAAAACTCTGGTACTGGCTGATATCGATGCCGGATTGCTTTATGTGTTGGCGCTGACGTCGATGGGTGTTTATGGCGTCATCATTGCTGGTTGGGCCTCGAATTCAAAGTATGCGTTTTTAGGTGCAATGCGCTCGGCAGCACAGATTGTTGCTTACGAAATTGCAATGGGTTTCGCATTGGTTGGAGTACTCATGGTGGCGGGCAGTTTGAATCTCAATACAATCGTTCAGGCACAATCGGGTGGTCTGCATCAGTGGTTCTTCCTGCCTCTATTCCCACTCTTCCTGGTGTTTTTAATTTCAGGAGTGGCAGAGACCAACCGGACGCCGTTTGACGTCGCGGAAGGCGAATCCGAGATTGTTGCGGGGTTTCATGTGGAGTACTCAGGAATGGGATTCGCAGCTTTTTTCCTCGCTGAATACGCAAACATGCTGATGATCTCAGCATTAACGGTAGTTTTATTTCTGGGAGGGTGGAACCCCCCGTTTGAATTCCCTCCGTTTACCTGGCTGCCGGGCTTGTTCTGGTTTTTAGCCAAACTGTCGATAGTGGCGTTCTTGTTCTTGTGGTTTAGGGCGACATTTCCAAGATATCGGTATGACCAGATCATGCGTCTTGGCTGGAAGGTGTTTATCCCGGTGACCCTTATCTGGATAGCGGTTATCGGTGCGGTCAAGTTTTTTACTCCCTTCGGCGTCATTTTTACATAGTTAGAAAAAATGTCTTTAATAAAGCGTTTAATAAATACTTGGGCGCTGTCCGAGCTTGTACGAGGCCTCGGTCTCACGGGTCGTTATTTCTTCAAAAAGAAGTTCACGATCCAGTATCCAGAAGAAAAAACACCAAAATCACCACGCTTCCGAGGATTGCTCGCACTTCGACGCTATCCAAACGGCGAAGAGCGCTGTATCGGTTGCAAACTCTGTGAAGCAGTATGTCCGGCGCTCGCTATCACCATCGAATCGGAAGAAAGAGAGGACGGAACACGCAGGACAACTCGATTCGACATCGACCTTTTTAAATGTATTTACTGTGGATTTTGTGAGGAGTCTTGTCCCGTTGATTCGATAGTTCTTACGAATATCGATGAGTATCACTTCGAGTCGGGTGAGTCCGGCGTGGTCTCAAAAACTGATCTCTTGAATCTCGGTGATCGGTGCGAAGCGCAGATTGCATCGGCCCGTCAGCAAGATTCAGCATATAGATAGACCGTGTAAGACTGACTCGCCCTATGACGTTGCTTTCCATACTGTTCTATTTATTCGCAACCGTGCTGGTCGTCTCTGCGGCAATGGTGGTAACAATTAGAAACCCAGTAAAAGCCGCATTGTTTCTCGTTTTGTCGTTTTTCAGCGCGGCCTGTATCTGGATGACTCTGGAAGCTGAGTTTTTGTCCATTGCTTTAGTACTCGTTTACGTCGGTGCGGTTATGGTTTTGTTCCTGTTTGTAGTCATGATGCTGGACATCGATATCGCAAGTATGCGGGAAGGTTTCACACGATATTTACCCGTCGGTGCCGTGGTTGCCGGCGTCATGGTTGTCGAGTTTGTTTTGGTGATGATGTCAGATCGATTCAGCTCCCAATCGTTACCACGACCAGCTGGGCATGGGCCCGATTACAGCAACACACGAGAATTAGGTCTGGTTTTATACACCGATTATGTTTTTGTCTTTGAAGTTGCTGGTCTCATTCTTCTCGTAGCAATCGTATCTGCGATAGCGCTGACGCTGCGCCGACGCCAAGGTACACGCTACCAGTCTCCCTCCAAGCAGGTCAAAGTCAGCAAGTCAGAACGACTTCGAATTGTCAGTATGCCGACAGAAAAACGGTCGGAGATGAACAAATGATTTCGCTATCACATTACCTCGTTCTTGGGGCTATTCTTTTTGCCCTTAGTGTCGTTGGGATATTTCTGAATCGGAAAAATTTGGTGGTCATTCTTATGGCCATAGAGTTGCTTTTATTGGCAGTCAATACGAATTTCATCGCATTTTCTCATTATTTGGATGATCTGGCCGGTCAGGTTTTCGTTTTCTTCATTTTGACGGTGGCTGCGGCGGAATCGGCAATCGGGCTGGCGATACTGATTGTTTTATTTCGTAACCGCCGGTCTATAAATGTTCAAGATCTGGATCAGTTACGCGGATGACAGCTAATTAATGAAGTTAATCTATTTGCTGGTCCCGTTGGCCTGTCTCGCCGCTGCCGTTATTGCCGGGTTTTGGGGAAATATAATTGGTAACAGCGCAACACACCGTATCACGATAACTGGTGTTGCTCTTTCGTTTGTGCTCTCAGCTGTCGTGCTGTTCGATGTGCTGGATGGACACTCATTTGACGGTCCTGTTTACATCTGGGGAACAAGCGGGGGCGTATCTTTTGAAATCGGATTCCTGATTGACCATCTGTCAGCCGTCATGATGGCAGTCGTTACCTTCGTCTCGCTGATGGTTCATATCTATACGATAGGCTACATGCGGGATGACCCGGGATACACCAGGTTTTTCTGTTATATCGCATTGTTTACTTTTGCCATGCTCATGCTGGTTATGGCGAACAATTTTCTACAACTCTTTTTTGGCTGGGAAGCGGTGGGCTTGGTGTCTTACCTGCTTATTGGATTTTGGTTCAAACGCGAATCCGCTGTTGCAGCAAACCTCAAAGCGTTCCTGGTCAACCGGGTGGGTGATCTAGGATTTATCCTGGGTATCGCTGCAGTAATGTACTTGTTCGGTACCCTGGACTATAGCGCGGTATTTTCTGCGGCGTCCGGCAAACAGAATGCAGTGGTAATCGGCGCGTTCGGTTATGAATGGCACTGGATAACACTGATCTGTCTCTTGCTTTTTGTTGGGGCAATGGGCAAATCCGCACAGGTGCCACTGCACGTCTGGCTACCTGATTCTATGGAGGGTCCAACACCGATTTCGGCTCTGATTCACGCGGCCACGATGGTGACCGCCGGAATTTTTCTGGTTGCACGAATGTCTCCGTTGTTCGAACTTTCGACAACAGCGTTATCTGTGATCCTGATTATCGGTGCATTGACCGCCTTTTTGATGGCCCTGGTTGGACTCGTTCAGAACGATATTAAACGCGTAGTCGCCTATTCAACGCTGTCGCAACTGGGTTACATGACGGTTGCACTGGGGGCATCAGCCTACTCGGTCGCAATCTTTCACCTCGCGACCCATGCTTTTTTTAAGGCGCTTCTTTTCCTGGCCGCAGGGTCTGTCATCATTGCGTTGCACCATGAGCAGGATATGCGGCGGATGGGCGGGCTTCGCCGCTACATGCCCATTACCTACATCACGTCAGTCATAGGTAGTCTTGCGCTGGCGGGGATACCGCCGTTTGCCGGTTTTTTCTCAAAGGACGCGATCATCGAAGCGGTGCATCACTCCAACATACCCGGTGCTGGGTTGGCCTATGCTGCGGTCCTTGGAGGTGTTGTTGTGACAGCGTTCTATTCATTTCGGCTGATATTTATGGTGTTTCATGGGGAGCCACGTATGGGTATCCAGGCACGCTCACAGCTGAAAGAAAGTCCGTGGGTGGTTACAGTGCCGCTGATCCTGTTGGCAATTCCTTCTCTTGTGTTTGGCGGTTTTTTGGTTGAAGGTGTGTTGGACGGGCGCTTTTTGGGAGACGCTGTAGCCCCTACTCGGTCAACAAATTCCAGTGATCCTCTCACTGCTATGGGATTGATTGCTCATGGAGTCTTTACGGCTCCATTCTGGTTGGCTCTGGCGGGTATTGTTCTGGCGTGGGTTTTCTATGTAAAAGCACCGTCGCTACCGGACAAATTTGCCCAAAGACTGAAGTTTGTCTACAAAATACTGGAGAAGAAGTACGGTTTTGATGAATTTTATCAATGGCTATTCGCATCCGGCGGCATCCGCCTGGGAGAGTGGCTGTGGCAACGGGCGGATGTCGCGCTGATAGACGGGTTAGCCGTAAACGGCACTGCAAACATGATCGGGTGGTTTTCACGCATCTTGAAGCGACTGCAGACCGGTTACGTTTATCACTATGCATTCGTCATGATCATCGGTGTGGTCGTATTTTTATCCTGGAACCTATGGTCGTGAGATCAGCAGAAGATCAATGGACAGCGTGACTCCCAATATTCTCAGTGTTTTGATCTGGCTGCCTGTTGTGGGCGGGATACTCATTTTGTCGACCGGCGGAGATCGCAATGCTCAGTTAGCTAGAAAGATGGCGCTTGGGTTTTCCGTGGGTACATTTTTGTTGTCTTTATCGATATATCTTGATTTCGACGTCACCACATCGAGTATGCAGTTTGTCGAACGCTACAAATGGATTGACGCATTTCACATTCAATACTTTCTTGGTGTTGATGGTATTTCTGTGCCGCTGATTGTTTTGACTGCCTTTCTGACGGTCATTGTTGTCATAGCTGGCTGGGAGGTGATTACCAAAAGAGTGGCTCAATACATGGCGTCCTTCATGATTATGGAAGGGCTGATGATAGGAGTGTTTAGTTCGATGGATGCTATTCTTTTCTATCTCTTCTGGGAGGCTATGCTGATACCGATGTTCCTGATTATTGGGATCTGGGGTGGCTCCAATCGGGTATATGCGGCAATAAAGTTTTTTCTGTACACGTTACTAGGATCTCTATTGATGCTCGTGGCAATTGTCTATTTGTATTTCTCATCAGGCCACACCTTTAGCATAGAGTCGTTTCATTCAGCACCGCTGACCTATGGAACCCAGGTGCTGATCTTTTTGGCATTCTTCGCGGCTTTTGCCGTAAAGGTGCCAATGTTTCCGGTACATACCTGGTTGCCCGATGCTCACGTGGAGGCGCCCACTGGCGGGTCTGTAATACTGGCAGCCATTACCCTGAAAATGGGTGCTTACGGGTTTCTCCGGTTCAGTATTCCAATTACGCCGGATGCTTCTTCAGAGCTTGCTATATGGGTTATAGGGCTGTCATTGATTGCAGTGGTCTACATCGCGCTGGTGGCTCTGGTGCAACGGGATATGAAGAAATTGATTGCGTATTCGTCGATTTCTCATATGGGGTTTGTGACGCTGGGGCTCTTTATATTCGATACGCAAGGTATGGAGGGTGCCATCGTACAGATGATCTCTCACGGCTTTGTTTCGGCTGCTCTGTTTCTGTGTGTCGGTGTTCTCTATGATCAGATGCATTCCAGGGAAATCGACAGCTACGGTGGTGTGGTCAATACCATGCCCGTGTTTGCGTTTTTTCTGGTGTTTTTTGCGATGGCGAATGTCGGATTGCCGGGCACGTCGGGATTCGTGGGTGAATTTCTGGTTATCCTAGGTAGTTTCAGGGTTAACGGCTGGTACGCAGCTGTGGCAGGTCTTACGCTTGTTCTAGGTGCGGCCTATACGCTGTGGATGATCAAAAGAGTTGTCTATGGTGAGATGACCAGCGACAAAGTAAAAGCACTGGTTGATGTCAATCGGCGAGAGAAAGCTGTGTTAGGCGTATTGGCGGTATGTGTGCTTGGGCTGGGTGTTTATCCAATGCCACTTCTTGAGGTGATGCATTCGACCGTCGAAAACCTATTGCAACATGCTGCGATCTCAAAACTCGACTGACCATGACTAAGCAAGAAATTCTAATAGTTTTGCCTGAAATCGTCGTATCGCTCATGGCTTGCTTTATTCTCGTCTTGGATCTGTATTTACCCGCAACCCAAAAGCAGAAGTTTGGATATGGCTTGTCGTTGGTCACGCTAGCGGTAGGAGCCACCCTGAGTCTGGTTTATTCTGAGTCAGCTCCGGTCTATGGACTCAACGGCCTGGTGTTAATGGACGGTGTGTCAGCTATTTTGAAAGCAGGCATCTGCATTCTGACGGGGTGTGCGTTGGTCTACAGCCGCAGTTATGCAACTGCCAGAGGACTGTGGCAAGGGGAGTTTTTTACGCTGGCGCTATTTGGAGTTGTTGGAATGATGGTGATGACGGCTTCAAATCATCTGCTGTCTCTCTACGTAGGCCTGGAATTGCTCGCGCTGTGCCTGTATGCGATGGTGGCATTGCGGACTACCTCAACGACTGCTTCGGAAGCGGCCATGAAATACTTTGTACTGGGCGCACTGGCATCCGGGATACTGCTGTATGGCATGTCGCTGCTGTATGGGCTCACCGGGACGCTGTACCTAAACGAACTGTCGGAATCGATGGGGCATTACGCCGGAAGTACGTTGCCGAGAACCATGGCACTGATACTGGTTCTGGTTGGTCTTTTGTTCAAGATAGGTGCAGTGCCTTTTCATATGTGGGTACCCGATGTTTACGAGGGCTCCCCAACCTCGACAACGGTTTATCTGGCTACAGCACCAAAACTTGCGGGCTTTGCGATGATACTCAGACTTCTGGCAGACGGACTTGAATCGCTCGCCACAGAATGGCAGGGGATGCTGCTCGTAGTCTCCATTTTGTCTTTAGCTCTAGGCAATGTCATTGCAATTGCACAAAAAAATATCAAACGCATGCTGGCCTATTCAGCAATTGCCCATGTGGGCTTCTTTCTACTGGGTATCCTGACAGGCGAGGGCTTCGGCTATGCGTCTGCTATGGCCTATATATTGATTTACGCAGTGGTTACCTTGGGCGCATTTGGTGTGATACTGGTATTGTCGAGCGAGGAGGTGGAAGCTGATCTGATCGAAGACTATTCGGGGCTGAGTCGATCCCATCCGTGGGCTGCGTTCATTATGCTACTGCTGATGCTCTCCCTTGCGGGGATACCGCCTACCGTCGGGTTTTATGCCAAACTGTCTGTATTACAGGCGGTAGTCAATGCTGAGTTGACCTGGGCCGCAGTTATTGCTGTTGTTTTTTCAGTCGTAGGCGCGTTTTATTATCTTCGGATCGTCAAAGTGATGTATTTTGACGAACCCAGAACGGAGCAATTGAGGTTGCAGTTCAGTCCGAAGCCAGATGCTCGAATTCTGCTGACGATAAATGGCCTTGCAGTTGTTGTGCTGATGCCATGGATCGGCGGTCTCACCACCTTGTGCGAGGCGGCAATTGGGGTGCTTTTTTGATGACATTTCAGGCGCTGACTGTGGTTTTCGCCGCAGCTAAAAGCCCGTAGGCTGAAATTTGTTTATTGGGTTAAGTGCCCTGTTTAAGGCACGGTAAAGCCGTGTTTTGTGATAAAATCAGCCTGTGATTTCGGGTTCGATTAGGGCTCGAATTCTTTCGTAAATTCAATCGTTTTCGGCCTTTAGGCCGGTATTCATGATGCTGTCGCTTGAAGCTCAAACCCAATAGTACAGATGAATGATATTGCCAAAGAAACTATAACTACGAATCTCGAACAGGAGATGCGTCAGTCGTATTTAGACTACGCAATGAGTGTCATCGTAGGCCGTGCCCTACCGGATGTTCGCGATGGCCTCAAGCCCGTTCACCGGCGAGTTTTGTATGCGATGTCAGAACTGGGTAACGACTGGAACAAAGGTTACAAAAAGTCAGCACGCATCGTAGGTGATGTTATTGGTAAGTATCATCCGCACGGCGATACTGCGGTTTACGACACGATTGTTCGTATGGCTCAGCCATTCTCACTGCGCTATCCCCTTGTAGATGGTCAGGGAAATTTTGGTTCAGTAGATGGTGACTCTCCTGCCGCGATGCGCTACACAGAGATACGCCTGTCCCGACTTGCACACGAGTTACTTGATGATATCGACAAAGAAACCGTCGACTTCCATCCAAACTATGATGAAACCGAGACACAACCCGCGCTACTTCCGGCACGTCTCCCCAATCTCCTGGTAAACGGTTCTTCTGGGATTGCGGTCGGCATGGCGACTAACATACCACCGCATAACCTTACAGAAACCATAGAAGCGTGCCTGTTGCTTATTCGCGAACCTGACGCCTCGGTCGACCAACTAATGGAGATATTACCGGGGCCGGATTTTCCCACAGCAGCCATTATCAACGGGCGTGGTGGCATTAGACAGGCTTATGAGTCCGGAAGAGGCAGGATTCATATACGCGCCAGAGTCGGTGTTGAGGACCAGAAAGACGGTCAACGTTCAAGTCTTGTGGTGACAGAGTTACCCTATCAGGTCAACAAGGCGAGGCTGCTTGAAAAGATCGCCGAACTGGTGAAGGAAGGCAAGCTCAGTGGCATCAGCGGACTTAGGGACGAGTCCGACAAATCTGGAATGCGAATGGTTATAGAACTCAAGCGCGGCGAGGTGCCGGCAATTGTTTTGAATAACCTGTATCAGCATACACAATTGCAGACGGTTTTCGGCATTAATCTTGTCGGGCTGAGTAACAACCAACCAAAACTATTCAGTTTAAAGGAACTGTTAAACAGTTTTTTGCGACATCGTCGCGAGGTCATTACCCGCCGAACCATATTCGACCTAAGGAAAACAAGAGCAAGAACCCACGTTCTTGAGGGATTGGCGGTAGCTTTGGCGAATATTGATCAGGTCATAGAAATAGTAAAAGCCGCATCCGACCCAACAGTTGCGCGGAACCAACTCATTTCTACGTTGTGGAATGCTACGCTTGTGAGCGAACTGACCAGTCTGGGTGATTCGACGATCTCTAGTCCAGATGATATGGATCCTGAAAAAGGATTGAGGAAAGACGGTTACCGCTTGACCGAGGCGCAGGCGCAATCAATTCTAGACCTCAGACTGCATCGTTTAACAGGGCTCGAAAAAGAAAAGATAAAAACCGAATACGAGAAAAATTTATTAGTAATTCGAGAACTGCTGGATATTCTTGAACATCCCGATCGTTTGGTGGCTGTTGTTGAAAGCGAGTTAAAGGAAATTCAAGACAGCTATGGCGACAGTCGGCGTACTGAAATCTTGGCGACTCATCTCGATCTGAATGACGAAGACCTTATCGCCCGCGAAGAGATGGTAGTGACACTATCTGGGGAGGGGTATGCAAAGGCGCAACCGTTGTCCGATTATCAGGCCCAACGTAGAGGCGGCAAAGGTAAGGTTGCGACACGAACCAAACAGGATGACTTTGTAAAGTCGATGTTCGTTGCAAATTCGCACGATACGATTCTTTGTTTTTCAAACTATGGGAAAGTCTACTGGTTGCGTGTCTATCAACTGCCTCAGGCAGGGCGGCAGGCACGAGGGCGCCCTCTTGTCAATCTTCTACCTCTGGGCACGCAAGAACGCATAACGGCTTTTTTGCCTCTGGACAACAATCAGCAAGGGCTATTTGTATTTATGGCGACAGCGGATGGTATTGTAAAGAAATGTGACCTCGACGCCTTTTCAAGACCCAGGCCGTCGGGTTTGCGAGTGCTCACATTGTCCGAGGGTGATGAGTTAGTGAGCGCCGGTATGACTCAAGGAAACTCCGATTTGCTTTTGTTCAGCTGCTCGGGGAAGTCAATGCGCTTCGCGGAGAGTGATGTCAGGGTAATGGGGCGGTCGGCTCGGGGGGTAAAAGGGATATCCCTAAAACCCGGTCAACGCTTGATCTCAATGCTGGTTGTTGGCCAAAATGAGCTCGACAAATGTGTGCTAACGGCAACAGCCCGCGGGTATGGGAAGCGTACTGCCGTAACTTCATTTCCGCGTAAACGCAGAGGCGGGCAAGGTGTGATAGCTATTCAGAACGGTAGCAGGAACGGATCGTTGATCGGCGCTGTTTTGACCTGTCCAGAAGATGAGCTGATGTTATTGACTGATGGTGGGCGACTGGTCCGTACCAGCGTTGAAGGCATTTCAGAGCTGGGACGCAATACCCAAGGGGTTCGACTGATTACGCTGGCCGACGGTGAAGATCTGATTAGCTTAAGTTTAGTCGTGGACTCAACAGATGATGAGCCAGACGCGGAAATCTAGCTGAGGAGCAGAGAGCATTTCAGTTTTCGCAGGCAGTATCGGATGTAAATGAACAATCTGGATAAACCAGCTTTCAACCTGATACTCATTGATCTATGACTGACGACAAAGAAATCGTAGACCTGCGTGGCAAGATTGATCAGATCGATGACAGTTTACTGGCGCTGATTAATGAACGCGCTCGCAAAGCCATGAAGGTAGGCAACAAAAAGTCTGGTCAGAAAGCCGATATCGTTTATCGACCAGAGCGGGAAGCGCAGATTCTTCAACGCCTTCAGCAGGCTAATAGCGGGCCGTTGGAGTCAGTAGTGGTCGAACGCCTGTTTCGGGAGATTATTTCAGCCTGTCGCGCTATTGAGGCAAAGCCTTCGATCGCGACACTTGGTCCGGATGGCACATTTTCGGAACTCGCAACCCGGAAGCAATTCGGCGCTGAAATCAATCTGGAGCTGACATCGAGCATTGAAGAGGTATTTCGCCTGGTCGAAGCCGAGCACTGTGACATTGGCGTCGTCCCCGTTGAGAACTCAGCAGAAGGCGGTATACATCTGACGCTGGACAGGCTGTTGACGACCTCTCTTAAGATCTGTGGCGAGATTGATCTAAGAATAAAGCACTGCCTCATCGGTTCTGCTGAGAGTGCTTCTCCAATCAGGGTGCTGGCCCATCAGCAGGCCCTGGCGCAGTGTCGCCAATGGCTAGACGTTAATCTCCCGTCGATAGAGCGGGTCGCTTGTGCGAGCAATTCAGATGCGGTTCGTCAGATCCTCGACGATCCGACCAGCGTAGCGATAGCCTCTGAGGAGGCCGCAGAGGCTTATGGGTTGCAGGTATTACACGCGGATATCGAAGACCAACCAGGGAACACAACCAGGTTCCTTGTGCTCGGTCGTCATACAGTCCAAGCTTCAGGACAAGACAAAACCAGTTTGGTGATGAGCGCTCAGGAAAGGCCAGGCGCACTTCACACGCTGCTCGCTCCACTTTCAGAGCACAATATCAATATGACCCGCGTAGAATCCCGACCCTCCAGAACAGGACTGTGGGAATACATGTTTTTCATCGATCTAGAGGGTCATGTACAGGATGCCAACGTCGATAGCGCATTGTCACAGATAAAAAGGAATGCGGCGATGTTTAAGATCTTGGGTTCCTATCCGAGGAGCGTCTGAACAGGATGGTGTTCAATGCCGAGGATCTGTCCGTCGACGGGGTACGGGCACTCCAACCCTACCAGCCCGGCAAGTCGGTTAAAGAACTAGAACGTGAGCTTGGTTTGTCCAACATAGTCAAACTCGCATCCAACGAAAATCCAAGAACTTCGAGTGACGTCATTGCGAAGGCACTGGCACAACAAGAGTCAGATACCAGCCGGTACCCTGATGGTTCTGGTTGGGTACTTAAAACCAGGCTTTCCGAGTTACTCGGGGTATCTACAGACCAACTGACACTCGGTAATGGATCCAACGATGTCCTCGAACTCCTGGTGCGCGCGTTCGTCGGTCCAGGCCAGGGAGTTGTTGTGTCTGAACATTCGTTTGCTGTTTACAGCCTGGCTGCATCCGCGGTTGGGGCTGATTTAAAAATTGCCCCAGCGAGATCGTGGGGCCATGATCTGGAGGCAATGCTATCTCTAGTTGATCGAAATACGCGAGTGGTCTTTATCGCAAATCCCAATAATCCAACGGGCACCTGGGTCGAATCTGAAGCCCTGCTTTCTTTTCTCGATCGTGTCCCGGAAACAACCATAGTAGTGGTTGACGAGGCCTATTATGAATATTGCGAGGGTCCTGAGTTCCCTAATGCAATAGACTTTTTGGAAGAGTACCCGTTTCTGGTTTCGACCAGGACATTTTCTAAGATTTATGGACTGGCCGGAATGCGGGTTGGTTATAGCGTATCATCGACTGCCATAGCCGACCTGCTAAATCGGGTGCGACAACCGTTCAACGTCAACAGTTTTGGTCTTGCGGCGGCGCGACTTGCGCTGGATGATGCTGTGTTTCTTGCTGAGAGTCGACGTCTCAATACACAAGGTAGAGCCAGGATCTATGCCGGCTTTTCCGAGCTTGGCCTTGAGTATATTCCCTCCGCAGGCAACTTTATTTGTGTCAACGTAGCGCGTCCGGCTATTTCGGTCTATGAAACGATGTTAAAGCAAGGTGTGATCGTGCGCCCCGTTGCAAACTATGGCCTACCGAACCATCTGAGAGTAACGGTCGGACTGCCAGACGAAAATGAAACGATGATCAGTGCGATATCGGTCGCGCTGACGTCGTAGACCCGCACGACCAGTGTATTTACTGTCCTGATTGAGCATGTAGTTGATCCATCATCTTACCATTATCGGTGTCGGCTTGATCGGCGGATCTTTAGCCAAGGCGCTCCGTTTTGAAAATGCCGTGGGACATATTACGGGGTTCGGCCGTACAGAGAGCTCCCTTCAACGAGCACAGGCGCTCGGGGTCGTAGACAGTTGGTCACTGGATTTAGGTACGGCAGTTGAACAGGCAGAAGTGGTCGTTATTGCTTCACCCGTAAATGCGATTTCATCGACTTTCCAAAAACTCAAGTCGTGTCTGGGAGACAATGCGATTGTTACCGACGCCGGTAGCGTAAAAGGGCCTATTGTTGATGCGGCAGTGAGTGGGCTTGGCGACAAGATCGTTAATTTTGTACCCGGCCATCCGATTGCGGGCAAAGAACAAAGCGGAGTAGATGCAGCCTCAGCGACCCTGTTTAAGGGCCATCGAACCATACTTACACCGATAGCTAACACGGGTACAGAGGCTATATCGACGGTAAAAGATATGTGGGAGACAATCGGCGCTGAGGTTGTTTTTATGGAGCCTTCCGTCCACGATGAGCTGTTGGCGTTGACCAGCCATCTTCCACACGCTTTGGCATTTATTTTAGTAGACCTGTTGTCCAGGCAAACAAATCCGGAAGATAGTTTCGATCTATCTGCAGGTGGATTCTACGATATTACTCGAATCGCATCGGGCGACCCTGTGATGTGGCGGGACATATTTTTAAGCAATCAACAAGCGGTATTGCAGCGGCTGACAGAATTTTCGACTGCTATAGCCAATTTGGCCGAGTTGATAAACGACTGTGACTCACATGGGCTAGAGCAAATGTTTAAGCACTCAAATGAGGTACGCAGACAGATCAAGGATAGGCGCTCGTAGCCGCTTCCTGAGTGCTGAACATGAAGTCGTTCATCATCAACGGTCAAGGTGTATTGAGAGGGTCATTCTTTGTGCCGGGTGATAAATCGATCAGTCACCGAGCAGTAATCCTCGGTGCGATTGCTCAAGGACGCACGACGATTAAGGGACTGTTAGAAAGCGAGGATGTTTCTGCGACTGTCAACGCGTTTCGTCACATGGGAGTCAAGATCGATCAGCGGGAAGGGGGTGGAATGGTCATCGACGGCGTCGGCCTATACGGACTGAGGGATCCGGGGCAGCCGTTGAATATGGGGAACTCTGGTACCGCGATGCGTCTGATGGCGGGTGTTTTGGCTGGACAATCTTTCCCAGTGACGTTGATTGGAGATGACTCTCTCAGTCAGCGACCCATGGCTCGAGTTGTTGAACCGCTGCGTGCCCTGGGTGCCGATATTACTACCCAGAGCAATGGCTATCCGCCGATTCAAATACAACCGGTTGAACAACTCGAGGGTGTTAATTATGTAATGCCAGTCGCCAGCGCGCAGGTAAAGTCGGCGTTCCTTCTGGCGGCTCTATGTGCTGATGGAACCAGCCAGATAAAAGAACCGGAACAAACACGAGACCATACGGAGCGGATGTTAACAGGTTTTGGGCATACTATTTCCCAACAGGGTGACTGGCTTAGAGTGATTGGTGGAAAGGAGTTGGCAGGAACGAAGCTGGTGGTACCAGGGGATTTGTCATCTGCTGCATTTTTTATAGTCGGTGCGGCAATCGCAACTGGATCTGAGATTATTCTAAGGAATGTAGGTGTTAACCCGACGCGAACAGGCGTGATTGAAATTCTTCAACAAATGGGGGCCAGTATCGATTGTCTCAACAGAAAGACGGTATGTGGTGAACCTACAGCGGACCTGATGGTTCGTTCCACACCGCTAAGAGGTGTTGGGATTGGAACGCATCAGGTAGCCCGGGCGATTGACGAGTTTCCTATCTTATCGATTGCTGCTGCTTGTGCCCATGGAAAAACAACACTGCATGGAGCAGAAGAACTCAGGGTTAAAGAAAGTGATCGGATTCGATCGATAGTTACTGGATTAAGCGAACTGGGGGTCTCGGCAGAAGAGAAAGCCGATGGTTACTCAGTAACAGGAGGGCAGATATTGCCGGGCGAAGTAGATAGCCGGTCGGATCATCGTATCGCAATGGCATTCGCGATTGCTGGGTTGGTTGTATCCGGTTCGATCTGTGTCAAAGACACTGAAAATGTAGGAACGTCATTTCCAGGATTCGTCGAACTGGCGTCATCGATAGGGATGCTTATACAAGAACAAAGCGGGCCTGATCGTGGTTGAGGTACCAGTCTTGGCTCTGGATGGGCCAGGGGGAAGTGGTAAAGGGACAGTTGCCAGCCGGATTGCTATTCTTCGAAACTGGCGGATCCTCGATAGCGGCGCACTTTATCGAGCGTTCGCTTTCAGCGCCCATCAGTTGGAAGTGTCGCCCGATGATCTGCCGGGCATCCAGCGGGTTCTTGCGGAAAATGATTTTGATTTTGTCGTTGAAGAGACCGGAGAGGTCGGTATCTTTGTCAATGGGAAAGATGTCACAACAGTTGTACGAGGGCCCGATGCCGGCTTGCTGGCCTCCACTTACGCGTCACAGCAGATGGTTCGAGAATGTTTGATATCCAGACAGCGGTTTGAACGACAGGCCCCAGGTTTGGTCGCAGATGGCAGGGATATGGGGACCGTGGTGTTTCCAGATGCGACACTCAAGGTGTTTCTGACAGCGACACTCAAAATCAGGGCACAAAGGCGCTATAAACAGTTGTTGGAAAAGGGTTTTAGTGCTACCCTAGCCGGCGTTGAAAATGAAGTTTCAGCTCGCGACCAGAAGGACAGCACGCGAGCAGTTTCGCCTTTGGTACCCGCGAACGATGCTGTCGTTCTCGATACAACCGAAATTGGAATTGATCAAGTCGTTAAAAAAGTTGATGATCTACTTACAGCCAGACTCGTCCAGGGTGGTAATGGATAAAACACTTGTGCCGCGGAAATTTAGTGGCTACGTTTTGTAGTTAGATCAGTAACACTCTAATAGATCATGAATGTTTATTCGAATTGAAACGTACGGTCGAATCGCAGATCTGGTGCACCCTCGCAATGACCGGGGCTCCAGTTAAATACTAACCATTAACTCGTCGGAAAGATTGGGCGAAAGCCTGGAATTCACACACTATGTCAGAAACCTTTGCAGAACTATTGGAAGAGAGCTTAAACAGCTCTGAAATGAAGCCTGGTGCAGTAATTGAGGCTGAAGTTGTCGATATCAACGGTGATTACGTCATTGTTAATGCAGGCCTCAAGTCGGAGTCTGAAATCCCTGTGTCTCAGTTTAGGGATTCTGAAGGTGCAGTCCAAGTCAACATCGGTGATCGGGTTGAAGTCGCTATCGAAACAGTCGAGGATGGCTATGGAAATACGCGCTTGTCTCGAGAGCGTGCACGAAGAGCGAAATCGTGGGAAGTTTTGGAGAGTGCTTTCGCCGAGCAATCAATCGTAACGGGGATTTTGACTGGAAAAGTCAAGGGCGGGTTTACGGTCTCTATCGACGAAGTAAGGGCTTTCTTGCCTGGTTCACTGGTGGATGTCAGACCAGTGACAGATACCTTGTTCCTAGAGAACAAACAACTTGAGTTTAAGGTGATAAAACTGGATCGGGTCAGGAACAACGTAGTTGTTTCGCGCCGGGCAGTCGTGGAAAAAGAGATGGAGGTCGAACGTGCTGAACTGCTCCAGAACCTTGAAGAAGGTCAGGTAGTCAAAGGCATGGTGAAGAATCTGACGGATTATGGTGCGTTTGTTAATTTGGGCGGGTTAGATGGACTTTTGCACATCACCGATATTGCCTGGAAGCGGGTCAAACACCCATCAGATGTCTTGGAGGTGGGGCAAGAATTGGATGTCCGGGTGCTGAAATTCGATCGGGAGAGGAACCGGGTTTCGTTGGGACTGAAGCAACTCGGCGAAGATCCCTGGTCGGATATAGCGCGGCGTTATCCTGCAAATACCCGAATATTCGGGAAGATTACAAATCTTACGGACTACGGTGTTTTTGTTGAATTGGAAGAAGGTGTCGAGGGCTTGGTTCATGTGTCTGAAATGGACTGGACGAACAAAAACGTTCATCCCAGCAAAGTATGTCACTTGGGGGATGAAGTTGAAGTCATGGTGCTCGAGATCGACTCTGAACGGCGGCGGATATCGTTGGGAATTAAACAGTGTACGTCCAATCCATGGGAAGAGTTTGCGGCCACTCACAATAGAAATGACCGCATAACGGGTCAGATCAGATCTATTACTGACTTTGGCGTGTTCATAGGTCTAACTGGTGGCATAGACGGCCTGATTCACCTTAGTGATCTGTCGTGGGACCGGTCTGGTGAAGACATCGCCAGGGAATTTAAAAAGGGCGACGAGGTAACTGCAGTTGTTCTGTCAGTAGACCCTGATCGGGAACGCATATCCCTTGGCATTAAGCAGGCTGAAGACGATCCGTTTAGTGCTTATGTTTCGGCCAATCCCAAAGGGTCGGTAGTGAAAGGCGTCGTTGGCACCATCGACGAAAAAGGTGCGGTAATACACTTGGAAGATGGCGTTGAAGGTTATCTTCGGGCAGCTGAATTGTCGCGGGATTTTGTTGGGGATGCGCGTAACGCATTGCAGCAGGGTGCCGAAGTCGAAGCACGAATTACCAGCATTGAACGAAAGAGTCGACGTATTACACTGTCTGTAAAAGCGCTGGAGATGGAGATAGAAGGGAAGGCAATAGAGGAGTACTCGGCCAGACCTTCAACTACAATCTCGCTAGGGGATAAGCTGATAGAAGAGTTGTCTAAGAGGGAAAGCTGAACTTTGATCAATATTGACTAGGAACCGAAACGATGCGGTTGACTGGGTTGTGTCGATGACTAAATCTGACTTTATTGAACGACTTATGGCGGGGCAGCTTCATTTGCCAGCGCGCGATATAGAAACTTCTGTCAACGCCGTACTTGAGCACATGAGCAACTCCTTGGTCGATGGAGATCGTATTGAAATACGGGGATTCGGGAGCATCGGACTAAGATATAGGGCGCCTCGCATCGGTCGGAATCCAAAGACTGGGGAATCAGTATCAGTACCGGGAAAGTATGTTCCACACTTCAAGCCCGGTCGATTGTTAAGAGAGCGGGTCAACAAAACCAAGACAGATGTCGAAACTTCTACCAGGTGATCAGAGCGTATGCGGATCAGCTACAGGTAAAGCCGGTAACGCGTTAGGTGGCGGACCCAGCAGTCGCAGAGCGAAATGAAGGTCGTATTCTATGCGTTGACTTCGATTGTGCTGTTTCTCTTTGTATTTACTTTCATGGCACAGAATCCGCATGATATTCAAGTTCACTATTATTTTGGAATGGTCTGGAACGGACCCGTCGCAATACTTTTACTGCTTACTCTTGGTATGGGTATCCTGTTTGGTGTATTCACGAGCAGCTTGATTCTTCTAAGTCTGAAAATACGTCTCGTAAGAACAGCGAGAAAGCTGCGGGCTTTGCAGTCAAACGCTCTAGCGGCACAAGAAAAATTAACAAGGATGGGTAGTTAGTAAAATGGATCCAGTCTGGCTCCTTCTGCTTTTACCATTGGCGGCCGCTTCTGGCTGGTATGCTGCCTCGAGAGGACGTCGCTCCACACGCAGCGTAGGCGCGGACATACCTCAGGCGTATTTTAAAAGCCTTAACTTGCTCTTGAATGAACAACAGGACAAGGCTCTGGATGTGTTGATAAGCGCTCTGGAGACGCACGAGGAAACAGTTGAGATCCAGCTTGCGCTCGGAAACCTGTTTAGACGTCGAGGAGAGATAGAAAGGGCGACCCAACTTCACCAGAATCTGATTGCGAGAAGCGGCCTAGATCCTGAACAGCGTCTTCATGCTCTGTATGAACTAGGTCAGGATTATTACAAGGCAGGACTGTTCGACAGAGCAGAAAGTTTGCTGCTTGAGGTGGCAGAGGCTGCTCAATATTCGGAATCAGCCTACCGTCTGTTATTGCAACTCTATGAGCAGGAGAAGGAATGGGAAAACGCCATAGATGCCGCGAGGAGGCTCTCCTTGGCCAGTGGCGAAGACTTAGATGGCCTACTTGCGCAATATAACTGCGAGCTTGCAGAGGAGCGAATGACTGCAGGGTTCTATCAAGAATGTGCGGGGTTTATCCATCAGGCGCTGACTTTAGAACAAGAGTGTACGCGAGCGTTGATGCAGTCCGGGAGGCTCAGGGCGATCAAGAATGAGCACGTAACTGCAATCCGAGAGTGGACGAGGATAGTTAACCGGCATCCTGAAATGCTGACTGATGTTATCGGCTTGGTACGACAGAGTTACCAGAGTCTAGGACGCCTGGCTGACTACCGCAATTTTCTGGAACGATGCCTCGAGCATAACAATGACTTTCGATTGGTGATGACATTAGTCGATTTTCTTGTAGAATCCGGACAGCCTGAGCAGGCCCGTAGTCGTTTGCTGAACTGGATGCGTAACACTCACTCTTTAAACTCATTAACTGACCTCATCGAGTCGGCCGACTCTGGCAATCGTGGACTTCGTTCAGATCGCAGTCTGGATTTTTTGATCGATCTGGTTTCAGTCCTTTTTGGAACAGCGAGAAGCTATGAATGCCGTAATTGTGGCTTCAAAGGAAAATCGATGCACTGGCAGTGCCCGGGATGCAGAAAATGGAACAGCACTGGACCCGCGAAGATAACACCACACCTACAGGAAAGATAAATTAGTTGCAAGTGACGTATGCCCATTGAACGTCAATTGAGTGCTTGGCGATACTCGTAACCGCTGCAAGGATGCAGTGAAATCTTTCGTACAATTCTACAAGGAGCGTAGGTGATGAAACTAAAAAACTATTTCTTTATCATGTTAGTGGGTATGCTGTGGTCGACGGGTGCTATGGCCGGTACAGTCAACATTAATTCGGCTGATGTCGCTGAGCTCGTCGACAGCATTCACGGAATCGGGCCCAGGCTTGCCCAGGCGATCGTGAATTATCGGAGCCAATACGGCGATTTCGATTCAATCGACGACCTCATGGGCGTTAGTGGAATCGGCATAGCGATCATTAACGCTAACCAAGGCGTGATTGTCGTTAAGGATGTGCCGCTGCAAACACAGGTCGATGATTCATCTGACTGATAAAATAGCGCCGCGGTGGAAAGGGTGCCTGCAGGCACCCTTTCTTTTAGTTAACCACAATGCCTGGAGCACGCAATGAAGGTGTCAGTTATAGGGGTGGGGTATGTCGGTCTCGTCAGTGGCGCTTGTCTGGCCGATGTCGGTAATCACGTCACATGTGTAGATATCGATGAAAACAAAATCAAGGATTTATCAGATGGAAAGCTTCCTATTCATGAAGCCGGTCTGGAGCAAGTCGTTGCTACCAACCTACTTGTAAAGAGACTGGGTTTTACCAGTAGCGTTGAGCGCGGCATCCGTGGGGCAGAGGTAATTTTCATTGCCGTAGGCACGCCTCAAATGGAGGACGGGTCTGCAGATCTTGGCCACGTACTTACTGCCGCCCGGTCGATCGCTCAATGGCTCGAGGATTACTCGGTGGTGGTTGTGAAGTCGACTGTGCCGGTGGGTTCATGTGATGCAGTGCGTGACGAAATAGACGGCGTACTCGCGCAACGCAACTGTTCGGTGGAGTTCGATGTAGTCTCGAATCCTGAATTTCTTAAAGAAGGGGCTGCGGTTTCAGATTTTCTCAAACCAGATCGAATCATTATTGGCTCAGACAGTCTCAGGGCCAAAGAGAAGATGGACCGCCTGTATTCGCCGTTCAATCGCAGTAATAATCGTATGCTGTTTATGGATGTCCGCTCTGCCGAATTAACCAAGTATGCTGCCAACGCGATGCTGGCTACAAAAATATCATTCATAAATGAAATAGCGAACTTGTCTGATCGGGTTGGCGCAGATATCGAGTCGGTAAGGCAGGGCATAGGCTCGGACCCGAGAATTGGTTATGACTTCATCTATCCTGGATGTGGATACGGGGGCTCTTGTTTCCCCAAAGATGTGCGTGCACTTTACCAGATTGGTAAGGCTCACCAATACGACAGTCGCCTGCTCAGGGCAGTTGATGAAGTCAACACCGCCCAAAAACGAGTTCTGGTTGAGAAAATATTACGCTTCTATGGGGATGATATCCAAGGACTGCATTTCGCATTGTGGGGTCTTGCATTTAAGCCGGATACAAACGATATGCGGGAGGCACCAAGTCAATCGGTCATTGAACAACTTCAGTCAAATGGATCTACGGTTTGCGCCTATGATCCAATATGCATTGCCCGTGCCCAAGAGATTTTCCGAGACAACCCAACAGTCACCTTTTCCGCTGACCCTTACAGCGCACTGAACGATGCAGATGGACTGATCATAGTGACCGAATGGAAAGAATTTAGGAGTGTGGACTTCACCGAAGTCAAGAACCGAATGAAGGGCGCTGTTATATTTGATGGTCGAAATATTTATGATCCGAAGGTGCTAAATGAAACTGGGCTCACCTACTGTGGGATTGGCCGCGGTGATCGCATATAAAGCCACTAATTGATCGATCCTGAGTGCATGAATGAATCGTTGACAACACTGATAGACTCACACCGTATTCTCGTTGTTGGGGACATCATGCTGGACCGTTACTGGTCTGGGTCCGTCACAAGAATATCTCCTGAAGCACCCGTGCCGGTCGTCTCGGTTGATTCAGTGACTGAGTGCGTCGGTGGGGCGGGTAACGTCGCTGCCAACATCAGGAGTATAGGCGCTCAGTGCTGCCTACTCTCGATAGTCGGTGACGATGCGAGTGGCAGATTGCTGAACAGTCTACTGGCAGAGTCAGGCGTCGACAGGCACTTGCACATTGACACCGAAAATCGGACTACCGAAAAACTTAGAGTTGTATCGCAAAATCAGCAGTTGATCCGAGTTGATTTTGAGGGAGCGCCTAGTGTGAGTCTCACTGAGTGTGTTTTGGATGATTACGAGAGGTTACTGGCAGGTGTGTCTGTTGTGGTTGTTTCAGACTATGGGAAGGGAGGCCTTTCAAATGTTCCTCAGATCGTAAGTCTCGCACGTAGACATGAAATTCCTGTTGTGGTTGACCCCAAAGGGGCTGATTTTTCGGACTATTGTGACGCCTCCATTGTCACGCCGAATACAATGGAATTTGTTCGGTGCGTCGGAGACTGCCAGACGACCGAGGAATTCAACAAAAAAGCTTATTCGCTGGTCGAAAAGCTCTCACTTCAAGGACTTCTCGTCACCCGTGGATCAGAGGGCATGACGCTGTTTACTGAAGATGGGGAATGTATCCACCAGTCTTCTAATGTTAGACAAGTCTACGATGTCAGTGGCGCGGGCGATACGGTAGTGGCCGCTATTGCAGTATTCCTGGCCTGCGGTATGAGCTGGAACGAAATTTTGAAATATGCGGATACTGCTGCGGGTATTGCAGTCGGTAAATTCGGTACTGCTACGGTGACGCTGCCCGAAATTCTTTCTCAGTTGGAAAGAGAAACGGTGTAATGTACATCGTTACAGGCGGTGCAGGATTTATCGGGGCGAATATTGTTGCTGGCCTCAATGACAGAGGCCTAAACAACATTATTGTCGTGGATGATCTTGAAGATTCTGCCAAGGTTTCGAATATTGTTGACCTCGAGTTTGTTGATTACCTGGACAAAACACAGTTTCTTAAAGACCTGATCAATAATGGGCTGCCTCAACAGACCCGCATTGTTTTTCACCAAGGCGCGTGTTCGGATACGATGGTAACGGACGGCCATTTCATGATGGAAAACAATTTCTCTTATTCAAAGCACTTGTACGAAGCTTGTCGCAGTAACTCTGTGCCCTTTGTCTATGCTTCCTCAGCTTCGGTATATGGAGAATCCAGGGTGTTTGAGGAAGTCAGCGACTATGAAAAACCATTGAACGTCTATGCGCTCTCTAAGTTAATCTTTGACCGCTATGTTCGAGTCCGAGAAGAGTCTCGCACTAGCCAGGTTGTGGGCCTGCGCTATTTTAATGTGTATGGTGCGAGAGAACAGCATAAAGCTCATATGGCGTCTGTTGCGTTTCAATTGTTCCATCAATATCAGACGACCGGCCAGGTGCGATTGTTTGCGGCATCGGGTGGGTACGGCGATGGTGAGCAGCGCAGAGATTTTGTGTCAGTTGAAGACGTTGTTCGAGCCAACCTGTTTTGCTTGGACTATCCTGATTTCAGCGGTATTTTTAACCTGGGAACTGGTGTCAGTCGCAGCTTTAACGATATGGCTCTGGCAGTTGTTAATAGCTGTCGGGCGCTATCGGAAAACAAGCCTCTGTCGTTGGGAGAATCCCAGATTCAGAAGATTATTGGCTACTTTGATATGCCCGCCACCCTGGCAGGCAAGTACCAAGACTATACCCAGGCAGATGTCGGCAGGTTGCGCTCGGCGGGTTATGACAGGGAATTTACAACGCTAGAGTCAGGTGTACGCCGTTATGTTGACTGGCTTATGCAGCACATGCAATCCAATTCTCCGAAGTCCAAACGGCCAGAACCAAACTGATGAGCACTACGCTTGGACCCGAATCAGGTACGATCATTGTGACCGGTGGAGCCGGCTTTATAGGCTCAGCAGTCGTTCGAGAACTGCTGGCCAGTACAGAGTGTCGGGTGGTCAACGTCGACTGTTTGACCTATGCCGGGAACCTGGAGACTCTCGATGATATTGCTGGGTCCAAACGTTACGTTTTTGAACAGGCGAATATATGCGATGCGGATTCAGTGCGGCGACTTTTCCACAAGCACAACCCAACTGGGGTTATACATCTTGCCGCAGAATCCCATGTTGATCGATCGATCGATTCTGCGGGCGATTTTGTTCAAACAAATATAATAGGCACCTATACACTGCTGGAAGCCGTCAGGACCCATCAGCTTAAACAAGGAAAACCCGATGGATCTGGCTGTCGCTTCCTGCATGTTTCAACAGATGAAGTTTTCGGATCTCTAGGTGCAGACGGCATTTTTTCCGAACTATCTCCCTATGAGCCGAATTCACCGTATTCTGCGAGCAAAGCCAGCGCCGATCATCTGGTCAGGGCGTGGGGCGAAACCTACGGCCTGAACGTGTCGATATCAAACTGTTCGAATAACTATGGGCCGTATCAATTCCCCGAAAAACTTATTCCGGTTGTGATTGAGAAAGCTATGGCTTTTGAACCCATTCCTGTTTACGGCGCAGGGGAGAATATCCGAGACTGGTTATACGTCGATGATCACGCGCGAGCACTAAAGAAAATTCTGTTCGAAGGAAGGACCGGAAGACGCTATAACATTGGTGGCAACTGTGAGAAAAGCAACATTGATGTGGTCAAAGCGATATGTAGTATCCTGGATGAACTTAAACCGCTAGAAACACTGCCCAACCGGGAGAGCCTCATTCAGTTTGTTGAAGACCGCCCTGGTCATGATTTTCGATATGCGATAGATAGTCGTCGTCTGCAGGAGGAACTGGGGTGGTCAATTCGAGAAACTTTTGTCACCGGACTTCGCAAGACCGTTGAGTGGTATCTGTCGACGCGCGGGCTGGACTGGGTCCAAATAGTTCGCACAGATTTTTGCCGCAGCGAGCGACGAGGGCTGGGAGTCTAAGATGAAAGGCCTTATTCTAGCCGGTGGCGCGGGTACTCGACTGGCACCTGCCACAAATGTTTTGTCGAAGCAGTTACTGCCAGTTTACGACAAGCCGATGATCTACTATCCAATGTCGGTATTAATGCTCGCGGGTATAACGGATATTCTCGTTATCTCGACACCCGAGGATGTGCCTCGATTTGAAAACCTGCTGGGCGATGGCAGTTCCTGGGGGCTGAATCTCTCTTACGCGATTCAGCCGTCGCCAGATGGGCTTGCTCAGGCTTTTCTTCTCGGCGCAGAGTTTATTGCGGATTCCGACTGCGCCCTGATCCTGGGCGATAACATCTTCTACGGCCATAATCTAAGCGATATTGTGCAACGGGCAGCTGAACAGCCTTGTGGTGCTACGGTTTTTGCTTATCCCGTCCAAGATCCAGAACGTTATGGGGTAGTCACCTTCAACAAAGAGGGTGTGGCGATAAGCCTGGAAGAAAAACCAGAACAGCCAGTGTCTAAGTACGCTGTGACAGGGTTGTATTTCTATGACACGCAGGTTGTTGATTTTGCACGTTCTCTTAAGCCTTCGGCACGAGGTGAACTGGAAATAACAGACCTCAACCGTATGTACCTGGCAAGCGGACAGCTGAACGTCGAGAATCTGGGGCGTGGAATCGCATGGTTGGATACCGGTACCCACCTGTCTCTATTACAAGCGGCGGTATTTATTGAAACCATAGAGTCAAGACAGGGACTGAAGATCTGTTGCCCAGAAGAAGTCGCCTATCGAATGGGGTACATTACTATCGAGCAACTCGAAGGGTTGGCCGCTACGTTGATAAAGAGCAGTTACGGCCAGTATCTCCAACAGGTCGTCAGCGACGAATACGACAACTAGCCTGTTTGCCTGGAAACAGTAACCATGCCACAAACCGTTTTCCGAATTGATTACACACAATTGAAGGTGTCTTTTGGCTTTGTTCGGTAGTTACCGGTCGAACCGTTTTGTCATCCATCAGCTCACCCGCCGCGCTGTTCTCACGCGCTACCGGGGTACAGCGTTGGGACTTATCTGGTCACTCCTTACGCCAATGCTTATGTTGGCGATCTATACGTTTGTATTCGGCCTGGTCCTAGAAATTCGCTGGCCTGCCCAAGAGGGTGGCTTAGCGCGATTTCCAGCAATATTGTTTTCAGGAATGATCATACATTCCTTACTGTCGGATTGTCTTATTCAGTCGACCACCGTCATCGCAGATAATCCACAATACGTTAAGAAAGTAGTTTTTCCACTGGAGGCGCTCCCCTGGGTGACGGTTTTGTCCGCTTTATTCCAGGCTGGTATTAGCCTCTTTGTATTAATCCTGTACTTGCTCGGCTTACTTTTGTTGGAAAACGACCATTCATTTGGCTGGACTGTAGTTTTTATACCGCTGCCATTTGTAATGATCTCAATTGTGTGCTTAGGAATCGGTTGGTTTGTGTCTGCGGCAGCGGTTTACTTTAGGGATATTGGCCAGTTGATGGGCGTGATTAGTACAGTACTGTTTTTTATGGCACCAATCCTGTATCCCAAGAGTGCGTTGCCCGAGAGCATTCAGCCCCTTCTCTATCTAAATCCAATAACCTTTCCGATAGAGCAGTTACGAAACTTTTTATTGAAGAACGCCGCACCGGATATATTGGGAATCGGTATTTACACAGTCGTTGCGCTGGTGTTCGCCTATCTGGGATTCTTGTGGTTTGAAAGAGTGCGCAAAGGATTTGCAGATGTGCTCTGACACTGTATCGGCGTTGACAGTGACTGAGTTGGGGAAGGTCTATAGGATCTATAACCGACCGATGGACAGAATAAGGGAGCTGTATTCGATACGCGGTCGAAAATATCACCATGAGTTTACGGCGTTGGATAATATTTCGTTTGAGGTGTTTCAAGGTGAGACAATCGGAATTATCGGACCCAATGGGTCCGGAAAATCGACCCTGCTTGAGATTATCTCGGGTACCTTGTCTCCCACGCATGGTGAGGTCGTACGACAGGGCACAGTGTCTGCTCTGTTGGAACTGGGTGCAGGGTTCAATCCCAGATTCACAGGCCGTGAAAACGTCTATCTCAATGCTTCAATATTGGGTATTCCAAAGCATAGCCTGGAGGCTAAGTTGAACGAGCTTCTCCAATTTGCTGATATCGGAGCATTTATTGATCACCCCGTCAGCACCTATTCCAGCGGGATGTACGTGAGGCTGGCATTTGCAACAGCTATCAGTTCAGATCCAGATATTCTGATCGTTGACGAAGCGCTGGCCGTAGGTGATATCCGGTTCCAGCGTAAATGTTATAGGCGGTTCCAGGAGATGCAGGCATCTGGGAAAACAATACTGTTCGTCTCACATTCGGTCGAACTGATCCAAAATCACTGTTCAAGGGCTGTTTTTTTGAATGCAGGCAACATAGAAGCTATTGGAGAGCCCAAGGCCGTGATCCAGGCCTATCTGGAACACCTGTTCGGAAGTGAGGTTCAGCAACCGAGGAAGGTTGGCCCCAGTGAGGAAGCTACTGAAGGCGATCAGACGGATGCTGACACCAGCCCAGCCTGGGCTGCGCCAGCGTCATCCGATTTAGCTCAGGACCACTGTAAGCAGCGGCGATCATACAACCCTAACGAATATCGCTGGGGAGACCGGCGAGCAGCCATAATGGACTACCAGCTTAAGTCTAACTCTGGCGACGACCAGGTGGTATTCGAGTCCGGAGAAAACCTAGAATTGATGGTCCATGTTCGCTTTTTCCAGGAATTAACTGACCTGATCTATGGCTGCACTGTTAAAACTGTCGACGGCCAGACGGTCTATGGGACTAACACTAGGGAACGCGCTATAGATGTCAGCCATGGTAAGGCTGGAATGACCGTCGTCGTCCGTTTTCAGTTCGATCTAAACCTGGTGCCAGGTGAATATTTCATATCACTTGGTGTCGCGCTGGATGACGGAGAGCGTGACAACATCGCGATAGACCGTCGATACGACCTGATACATCTTACTGTCAGAGGTGACTATGGCGGATTTGGACTTGCTCAAATGAACATGTCCATTAGTGAAGTTTGATGGGCGGCCCACGGGTTGTTTCGGACCACAGGAGAGGATCACAGAGCAAAACGTATTTCAGGTCGAGCAGTGGTGATGTTACAGAATTCAAGCAATCCGCGCGGTTTACGACTATTCCCGGCAGAGATTGTTGGCCTTTACCAAGATAGGCGATCGATCAGGGGGCGGTTTTGAAACTGTCGAAATCGCGTTGATATGAACCCATACACCTGTCCGGCTGTTTCTGCCATCGTGGTTAATTACAATGCGGGTGCGTTCCTTGGGCTATGCATTGAGCGAATCAGAAAATCGATCCCAGCAGTGGAGTTGATCGTGGTCGATAATCACTCAAGGGATATCAGCAAAATTTGGGCACTGGGATGTAACGGGAGGCAAAATGAAAAATACATCCAAAACGATCGAAATCTGGGATTCTCTGCGGCCGTCAATATTGGCGCGTCGGTCGCATCAGGGGATATTTTGGTCGTCATCAATCCAGATTGCTTGGTGTGGCCACACACCATTGATCGACTGTGCAGATTGTTAAAGGATCAGCAAGAAGTCGGTTTAGTGGGTGGATTGGTATTTGGAATTCACGGGCGCGAGCAGGCAGGTTGTAGACGCCACGATGTGACGCTGATCCGAACTATTGGCAAGATGTTGGGCAAATTCTTCCCACTCAGGAATATGCCAACAATAGATATGACAAACGAACCAATGCCACAAGATAGCATTGATGTGGATGCGGTGTCAGGTTCTTTTTTTGCCATCAGGAAGTCACTCTACAACGAGTTGGGCGGGATGGATGAAGACTATTTTCTTCATTTCGAAGATCTGGATCTTTGTCGGCGGGTCAGGGAAGCGGGGTCTAAAGTTGTGTTCAACCCAGGCGTATCGGCTGTACATGTGGGGGCTGTATCAAGCGGCGTTAATTCGGTTGAAATTGCCCGCCATAAGCATCACTCGCTGATGACTTACTTTAGGAAACATTCAAACCGGCATTCCTTCGTCGCTTATGCGATATCGTTGATGTCGCAGTCACATTTAAAGGTAAAAAGTTTGGCCGATCTTGCTAAACCCGAGGCGAGTTGCGGTAAAGATCCAGGTCAGTTCGAAGGCTCCTGGCCTGAGACAAACGGTAACGGTGTGCTCGTCATCGGAGCGCAGTCCCGATTAGTGCGTTCGGTTGTGATGCGACTGGCAGCCCGGGGTTACGTCGTATTTGTAGAAACAACCGACCCTCAAACAGCACCCCGAATACCTCGGGTTACCTGGATTACGTCAGAATACACTGCAAAGGTGCCTGACAGAGACTGGCCTGAGTTTAGCTGCATCATATGTTTAGGATCCGCTGATCGACTGACGACCTATCAACAGCGATTTGCACATCGAGCCTTCAGCTTACAGCTGCTGCTGGAGACCAGAGTTGAAGCCAAGGCAGTTGAACAAAACAGCACTGACGAGAAACCACCAGTGTCTGAAACAACAGCTGGCTGGCTCGAACGAGGGCCATTCGTCTTGCAGTCGTGGCTTAATCATGTCAGCCATAAAAACTATACTAATCTGCATAATAACAACATGTTAGATTCTATTTCTGATTCGAACAGTCAACATCAGTTTCTGATTGATGGTCACCAACGAGTCCATGTTGATGATATTTCAGAACTGTGTCTTGATGCCCTCGTCGGCATCAATGAGCAGGTGGCAGAAGCAAGCACCCACCATATCCTGAAGGACTGTTTGGGGCGGTTCAGTCGACGTATCCGACCTCTGTACAATTGAAAGATGGCTGTTGTTGTTTGTCACGACCTAAAACCGACATAACCTTATGACGCCTGTCTCCGCGCTGTTGCTGCTACTGAGTAGCCTCGCCACTTATAGCCTGCTGTCTTACCTTTTACAGCACAACTCGAGTATTCTGGTTCCAGATCGACCTAATACCCGCAGTCTGCACAGTCAAGTTGTTCCCA
>JYMV01031128.1_pt1 | contig 135701 bp, 102 predicted proteins | sample 338911 | NCBI WGS metagenome assembly JYMV01 (sample SAMN03354496, study PRJNA234377) | hydrothermal vent metagenome | biome: Deep sea; feature: Hydrothermal plumes at the Eastern Lau Spreading Center, Western Pacific Ocean; material: Seawater | place: Tonga | collected 2009 | depth 2000 m m
GCCAATCACCTGCACTTCAAGTGGATAGTTCCATTCCATGCAGATGAGGCGGTTGAACTATTGTCATCATGCAAGCGTACCATTCTCATTGAGAACAACTACTCCGGTCTGTTCCATCGCTATATGCGAGGCGAGACCGGGTTTACGGTGGATGGTCACATCCGTAAGTATGATGGCGAGCCATTCAAGCCACGTCACATCGTGGCAGCGGTTCAGAAGCAACTCGAAGGAGAGGAGACTTTGTCTGTGCCATATGAGGAGATTATTGTTTGAGGAGGTGAATTGATGAGTGAGACAAATACACAACTAACTTTGACAGCGAAGGACTTCAAGGGTAAGGTAGACCCTGATTGGTGTCCTGGATGTGGTGACTTCGGTGTACTCAGTGGACTACAGCGAGCGGTTTCAGAACTGGGCCTAAAACCACATCAGATTCTAACAATCAGCGGTATCGGCTGCTCGTCGAACTTGCCAGGCTTCTTCAAATCCTACGGGATGCACACCCTTCATGGTCGGTCTTTACCCCATGCTTCGGGTGCTAAACTTGCTAACCACGAGATGACAGTCATTGCTACAGGAGGTGATGGAGATGGCTACGGCATCGGCGGTAACCACTTTACCCATACTAGCAGGCGCAACCTCAACATTCTGTATCTAGTGATGGACAACCAGATTTACGGCCTTACCACCGGTCAAATTTCTCCAACCAGTGAGGTTGGTATGAAGACCAAGAGCACCCCACATGGGAGTATTGAGTTGCCAATTAACCCGATTGCAAATGCAATCACCTCAGGCGCGACATGGGTAGCAAGAGGTTATACTGGTAACATCAAACAGTTGGTTAGGTTGATCAAAGAGGGTATTGAACACAAGGGATTCGCCCTTCTCGATGTGTTCAGTCCTTGTGTGACATTTAACAAAGTCAACACCTATCAATTCTTCAGACCACGAGTTCAGCCGCTCGAGGACATTGAGCATGACTCAAGTGATTGGAAGCAGGGCATGGAGAAGGCAATGGTTTGGGGAGATGTTATCCACACAGGTGTTTTCTTCAAGACCAACACGCGATTGACACTTGAGGAGCAGGAACCAGTGCTTGATGAGGGTGGGCCACTAGCCTATCGTGAACTCAGTCTCAATAGTGAGCAGACCGAACGCATCGTCTCGCGTATGATGTGAGCGGTGTTAAGATAAAAGGCGGAAAGCCAAGCAAAGCAACCTTTGCTGCTAAGGCAATGGGCCAAATTTCGCTAAATTTACAATTGAAACTAGCATGTCTACCAATATCTCCCCCCACTTTGCTTAATATATGTGTATTCTTCAGCCGAAGATATGGGACTACGTAGTTTGACCCCGATGATTTTGGCAGCACTGATGTTGATGATGAGCTGGGGGGCTCTTATTGACGCAGTAGATATGAACGAGAATGATGAGGATACAGGGGCATTGCAGACAGCAGATGTCGTTTTCTCAGCAAGTGACCCGGGGCATGTTGTGTTTTCACAATATATCACCTCGGATAACTGTGGATTCTGTATGGATTATGGTTCTCCAGCACACAAGAAGTTGAAGGCAGATTGGGGTGACAAGTATACCTATGTCTCGTTGCATTCGGCAAGTTATGGAGACACTGACGATGCGGAGTCCGGAAATGTCAACCCGATTTCCGCAGTTAACCACCTAGGTGAGACTGGTGGTGCGCCAAAGACATCTTTCGGTGATGCGTTTACTGGATCAGGAAGTTCCTTCATGACCGGTTGTGGTTCCAACACCTGTTGGGACCCCGGCTTCAGCAATAATGGACGAACTCACAGCACAGTAGCGGACTACTCGCTTGGAGTTGCTCAGGGGGACAATGGAGACGGTACTTCAACAATCACTATCTCAGCCGACTATGTTGGCGCAGGGACAGCACCTCTCTCAACTTACACACTCTACGCAGCGGTTACTGAGGAAGTATGCTACTCTCACGCGTATACAAATGGATACAAAGGCGGACACTGCTGGGAAGCATGGCTTCTTGACGGTGGTTCACATGTCAGCAACTCAGGTAATGTTGGTGGAGGTACTGGATTCCAGACTTTCTCCCTCAGCAGTGGTTCTGTAAGTTACACATGGACTGTTTCCAACAGTTTAGTAGCCCAAGGTGCAAGCAACATGATGACAGTAGCAGCCCTATACAGTGGTTGGAGCACTTCTACTGCAAACTTCGACGTCTTCACTGCCTCGGACAGTGGCATGAACCCGATGGACCTTTCAGTTACTGATATGACCGTAACTAATCTTGATGCATCATCAGCCGGTTTCCAGACAGGAGACAGACTACAATTGGATGCGACAATTGGAAACACTGGTCAAGAGGATTACTCAGATGGTGGCCAGATTCAATTCTTTGAAATCACCAGTTCAGGTTCTGAAAGCCCAATAGGTCAAGCAGTTTCGTTGAACAACTTGATAATTGGAGCAACACAATCAGTGTCAGCTGAATTTGATACTTCTTCAATTTCAATGAATCCAAGTGATCCTACCTCGGTTTTCCGTGTTAAGTTAACAGGCACTATTGGTGAGAAAAATATGGTATCTAACAACAGGCTTGATTCGTATGTGCCTCATGACCTAGTTCCATCTACCTCAAAGCCGATTTCAGCAGGCTCAACAACAATTCAGCGTGGAGAAACACTTGACTTTGAAGTCTCAGGAATGGCAAATGACAATGTTGACGATATGAGCACAATGTCTGCCGAATTTGAGACAAGTGGAGCAGGTGCAAACCAATGGACTGTTGCTTGGGTTAGTGGCGGTAATTTGATGGGAGCGGGTGGCGCTAACGAGCGTTTCGTGTTCACAGTATCTCCACCAAACTCTGCAGGCAGTGGTGATTATGACGTACGCGCTAGGCTCATTGATGCCCGAGGCCAAGTAGGTGATTGGTCTACTGTCAACAGTGATGCTTTCACTCTCATGAACGGTCTTCCAATGGTGGTCACAGCAGACAATCTTGGGGAAGTGCCATCTAATTGCCCGGCCTATCCTGGTCAGCCAACAGTTAAGGTTGAAACAATTGAGCGAATTGATGTAGCAGGATTGATTTGCGATGCTGAGACACCACTTGACCAACTTGTAATTTCTAGCACCAACCCTGCATTCCGTCTTTGGGATCCAGTAACCGGTGAGATTGAAGTCAAATTTGACACAGTCAATACGAACCCGCAGGGAGAGGTAATCACCCAACCAATACAGGTTACCATCAATGATGGAGAAGATAGTAACAGCGGCACACTCAATATCATGGTGATTGAGAACGGAGCACCACGTTGGTCCTCCCTCCCAACCCAGTCATTCAACGAAGGCTCAGGTAGTTCACTCATCCTGACAACATTCTTGTCTGATACAGATAGTAGTGGTCAATCTGCAAGCCCAATGGGATTAGTTTTGAGTGTAGAATACATTTCAAATAATTCACTGATTGAAGCAAGTTTGAATGGCCACACACTCAATATTGATGCTGTTGACGATGATGTGTTTGGCACAGCTTTAATCACAATCCGTGCTTCAGATGCAGATGGTCAATTTGCAGACACTGAACTAACAGTTATCATCGCTAATGTGAATGATGCACCAACACTTGATGTATCATCCTTTGATAACTTGAGAATTAAGGTTGATGAAGAATTCATCTTTAATGTGGCTGACAGCATGTCTGATGTTGACGACCCAGTAGATCCAATCAATGTGATAGTATCTTCAGATACATGGAAGACAGGTTCTCGATACAACGCTTTATCTGGAGAAATCAAAGCATGGTTTGAATCGGAAGGTACCCACACTATTTCCATAGTAGTACGAGATTCTCACGATGCGTTGACTGCGTATGATGTCACAATTGAGGTTGTTGACAGCTTGCCACTTGTGTGGTCTGATAACGCAGAATCTGGTGACTTGATGATCCATGCTGAGAACATATTTGTTGGTGAGTTACCAACCTATGCAATTACTCAACATAGCGATTTAGTATTGACTGATATCTCAATAGAGTGGTCAATATGTAATATCGATTCGGGAATATGTTCTGACTTTGGGATTGAGAATCCAACATCAATAGAACAATACAACTTCACCGTCACAAAAGACGGTGGTGTGTTATTCCGTGACCAAATTAAGATTGATGTGATGGCTATTGATTCTGATGGATTCGATAGAAAGACAGAAACTGCAATGTCCTACGATGTTACTCAAGAACGACCAGAAGTCGTTGATGATTCAACTGACGATTCCACTGCTGGAGATGATACACTTGACACAGCAGGAAATGTAGACATGGTAGTATACGGTATCATTGGTGCATTCATCGTTGCTCTTCTAATCGCTGTCACCCTTGGAGTTATGCTCCTTCGCGGTGGTAAGGAAGAGGAACTAGGAATGGGCTACGGTGGGGCAGCTCCCGTAGGCATGCCTCCTGCACCTACAGCAGCCCTTGCAATGGCTCCTGACTACACTCAACTACCAGCTGGTGGAAACTATGTGACTAACGATGCAGGACAGACCGTCTATCTTTCACCAGATGACACAGACTGGACAATGCAGGCAGACAATTCATTCGTCCGCACCCGCTAATCACATTACCAACTTTGCAGGGGTTTTCCCCTCGCCAAGGTTAAGCCTAATGGTTAGTATACGCTGTAACATCTTAGCGGATGTTTCAATTGCTGAGCACTTATACCCCTATTGATGGCAAACGGTCCACGCCCTGATGGCGACGCTACCCGTGAAAGAATTATCACATTTCTTGAACAAAACCAAGGCGCCCACCTTTCTGCCATTATTCGTGCACTTCAACTAGGCAACCATCAAGCGACAATACATCTCAAAACTTTGGAAGGACAAGCCACTCTTTGGGGAAGAAAAGAGGGACAGTATTTGAGGTACTTCACAAGTAGTATTCCTCCTCACACCGCTGCTGAAGAGTTACCCAACCCCCCTCAAATATTCACCCCAGATACTATGCAGTTCCGAATTATTGATCGTTTAGCAAGAGGCTCAACTCCTAGCAAAAATACAGGTTCTCTAACTCAAGGGAAACTGGCAGAAGAACTAGAATGTAGTCAACAATTAATCAGTCACCACCTGATTGCTTTAGAAAAAAGTGGTTGCATAAAATCTCGAAAGTCAGGCTTTCGGAAAAATTGGAGTGTCAAAGCGCCAGGGTTGCAAGCGATTACCGGCGGTTTGCGTTCATTATCAACTGTTGACCACCATGATTTAGAAGCATTAATTGCTCATTATGGTGGACAATAAACAGATTTTCCTCACAAAAAATCTCCAATTTATGCTTATTTGAAAGTATTCCGCAATTGAATACTTGGATTATAGTATATTATAAAACCCCAAAATCAGCCGAAACAATATAAAACGGTCGTTTTGCCGGTGAAAGTATGGCATCTGTATCAGATAACCTGCAAGCAATGATCGACACCCTGATGGGTGCAATGAAAGACGCTGAGAAGCACGAGCGTGGCACCGATGCCGCCTCACGCCGCCTACGCGGTGTACTATCAGCAACTGCAAAGAGCTGCAAGACTCTTCGTAGCCAGATCCAAGAAGAGCGCTGAAGTTCCTTCAACGTCAATTGGTATTCTTTCCAGTACATGCGAACACGGTCCGTCTTGGGGGGGGGTTTTCCCTTCCAAGCGGGCCATTTTTTTTTGTAATTTTAATCTGAATTGCAAGGTTATCCCTCACAACTGTTAATACTCTTAGAAGTACTAATATAGTCATGGCAAAAGTAAAACAGTTGTTTTTCACCCCAATTTTGATGGTTTTAGTAATGGTATTAGCAAGTGCCATAGTACCCTTTACGATTGATAATCAAGAATACGTCCTTACTGATTCAGAACAGGCTTCCTCTAGCAGTCGTGTGACTGGAAATGAATCAGCATTGGTTTGGGGGTATTCAAGTACATACACTGCTGGGTCAACAGTATATGCAAATATTTCAGCATCCTACCTTGACGCAAACACAATTTACACACTTGAGTGGGGCGCTACTGACCAAATGGGTGGTTATTATAGGATAACTAATTCAGTGAACATCACAAATGTCACATCTTACTCCACCTCACATAGTTGGTCGACAATCAATTCAACCAATAGTTCGCAGCAAAATCTTTGGAACAGCACTTGGAAGATTGAATTCAGTCTGACTACGTCTAACATAACATTGTTCTCTAATCAAACTACAATGTTCGTAGTTGGCTCAAGAGGAACTTTGATTCTATATCCTTCATCAAGCACATACGCAACATGGAGTTCTATAACTTCTAGTGTATACGCAATCAATTGTTACTACAATGTTGATAAAAGGCTAGAATACGAGTGGACATCTCCGAATGGTTCCATAATATTGTCTGGAGGACAGAACTTTACTGGTACCACAAAATACCTCACAAGTCCTCTACCTTCTTCGGCAACGGGCACACCTGGAACTTATACCCACACAGGAAGGCTGTATCAACAAGGCACACTAATAAAAACGGTCTCAACGAATGCGTATGTAGTAGCACCTGGAACAGGATATGAAATTGTATACCTTTCAAGCCAACCAAGTTCCTACATGGCAGGAGACACCGTTTCAGCAAATATTACAGCAATCAATCTCAACCCCAACACTACTTACACACTTGAATGGGAGGGAGTAAGTCCAGCTTATGGCGGAATTTCTTCTAACCCGGCTGGCTCCGTCAACATAACAAATGTCACATGGTACACCGTATCCCATAGTTGGTCAACAGTCAATGCAAGCAATACCACTCAGCAGATTCTATACAATAACTCATGGAGGATTCAGGCTAATCTCTATGCATCGAATTTGACATTAGCCACAAACCAGACAACCACCTTCGCTGTTGGTACAGGAGGGATGTTGAGTGTTTCAACTCCTGCAAGCACATATCTAACAGGGAGTTCATTCTATCCCAGCATTTACGCGACTGGTTGTTTCTACGATGTTGATAATGGAATTGAGTATCGGTGGATTGATCCTAATGGCATTGTTTTACTTTCGAGTGTGCAAAATTTTACTGGGACATCTCAATCTCTAGGTTTTAATGTTCCATCGAGTTCAACTAGCACCACTGGAGTCTACACTCTTGTCGTGAAATTATTTCAACAAGGTTCACTAATAGTACAGAACTCAGTAAATGTGAATATTATATCTACACCTGGAACCGGTGCAGAGATGGTGTACGCTAATGTTCAGTATAGTACATACATAGTTGGCTCAACAGTGTGGTCGGACATTTCCGCAACTAACCTTGACCCTAATACAAATTATACCCTTGAATGGGCGCCTATCCCTGTTAGTTGGAGTGGTTTCTACTATTGGTATGCAACTGATTCAATAAGCATAACAAATGTCTCAAATTACTCAGCATCCTATAGTTGGTTAACTAGCAATTCTGGAAATAGTAATACATTGGCAGCAGATACATGGAAAATCTATGCAGAATTGTCATCATCAACGATACTTCTGTCATCTGGGATGAGTAATAACTTCACAATTCAGAATAGCACATCTCAACCCTTTGATATTGATGTCAACGCTTATGGTGGAATCGGGACGACAGGGTTTAACACATTACATGTGTATAACGCGGTTGTCGGAGAAACCTACAGGGTGTATATGAATATCACAAATAGTAACGGTTACACAATTGATTCCAACGATTTTCAGTGGACAGCACAACAAAGTAATTTTTCATGGAACCAATACTGGAATGGACTATCTCCGGACAACTACTGTGTAAATGCTTTTGTCTATTCAATAAACTCTTCAATTCCTCATTATGATACAGACTCTGACTGCTTCCAAATGACGGCCCCACCTCCAGTGAACAACACTCTATCTGTTGGAGTGAATGCCTATGGTTCAGTTGGTACAACTGGAAGTTCAACGCTACATGCATGGGATGCTACAGTAGGGGAGACCCATTGGGTTAATCAGTCTCTGACAGATGTTAATGGCTATGTTCTTGATAATTTTGGGTTTTACTGGACTGCTAATCAAAGTAATATGTCTTGGAGTTATTCATGGACTGGCCTTTCACCTGGAAACTATTGTGTGCAGGGGTATGTCGTATCGTTGAACTCTTCAAATGGTGACTCGGATACTGATTGCTTCCAGATAACATCTCCTCCAACGCCGCCATCTATCTTTGTTTACGCGGCGGCTAATTCTGCACCTAATTCAGCATCTGGCGTTATCTATGCATCATCAGGGCAAGCATCAACTCTCTACAATGTTAACTGGACTCTCTATTACTCAAGTGGTTCCCTAATTGATTATGGAATGATGCCATATTATGGTGGTGGGCTGAACACCTCATGGTCTCTTAACTGGACAGGTTTGTTACCAGGATTATACTGCTTAGAGGCGAATATTTTCCTTAACATTTCTCTAATAGATTCAGATTCTCAATGTTTCACAATTCAAAATGTACCTATCACCGGTACAATAAATGTTAGTCTCCCATCTTACACATATACTGAAAATGATCCTTTCGTAGTAGCAATATATGCTGGGAATCTAAATCCATCAACGCTTTACACAGTCACATGGAACTTGATTGACCAAAATGTTGTCATCCCTACATATTCAGGTTTATACAATTTCAGTGGCATGACTTACGATTATTCCGCCCAGACATTTTCAGGATTGTCACATGGGTCATATTGGATTGGAGCAGATCTTTGGGATTCGTCTGGGAATTTGGTAGATTCTCATAATTTTACCTTCATTGTAGCTCCTGCAGCGATTTCGGGTTGCACCGATCCATTGGCAACGAATTTCAATATCAATGCAACAGTTGACGATGGTAGTTGTGTCTATCCACCACCTTCAACCAACACTCCTCCTGTTTGTTCCATTAACATCGGCTCAATTAATTCAAACTCGACAACTCTCTCGTACAGCCATCAACTCCAATTGCCAGCAGGTAATCACTACATCATCACTTCATGTATTGATTTAGATGGAGATGCGATGATGCTGACAATGACTAATTCGTCAGCATCACTCACCGCATCTGGAACGGGAAATGTTAGTGTGGGAATGTGGGTGAATGTGCCGACTAATTTCACGGGAAGTGTAATCATAAGTGTTAGTTGGACAGATGGCAATCATCTCAGTTCTTCAATCTTGGATATTCAAATCATAGGAGGCGCTACAGGAGGAAACAGTAGCGGCAATAGCGGAGGCAGTGGAAGTAGCGGTGGAGGTGGAGGCAGCCTTCCTGGTTTCACTGGCTTACTTACTGTGGCGAGTTTAGCGGGTATTGCAATTCTAAGGCCAAAGCGTAGGGATTAATTGAATACAATCCATCATTGAATGGATGGATTGATGCAGTACGAACAATTCGCAAGGTTGTGGCGGATAACTCAAGCACGTCAGGCAAGTTGCCATCTGCACCGCTCAAAAAGCGAAGTAGATTGCGTAGAATCCTAGCCTTCATCCCGTGGGCAGTAAGAGGTGGATACAAAGTTGCAAAGAAACTGCCAAAAGAAAAGCGTCATGAAATCATTGCAGTTGCAAAAGACCCTGATGCTTGGGGTGAAGCAATCGTCAAAGGATGGGATGTTGCTAAAGTTGAGGCAATAGAGGCTAAAGATGGGTTTGCAACTCTTGGCAAAATTGCTCTAGGAAGAAAAACCAACAGGTCAGAGAGAAAGCAAGCAGCTGCACAACTTGGAATGGTTGGTCTTGTGGTATTACCTCTCAGAGTGTTTCTAATTCCCGGCTCTGAAATTTTACTCAGTGTAGTCGCATTTGTAATTCCATGGAGACTTGTCCCAGATAAGTGGATTCCTTTCCAATCTTTGAGAGATAATCCTGAGGAAGAGATTCAGAAGCAGAAGAGGAAGAGACTCAAACTGTTCAGAAAGGACCGCCAAAGAATAGTCGACAAACTTGATTGAACTCAATCAAAAGGGCACAATTTCCTGTTCACGAACATGTGTCGACCAAATTTCCCAATTGCCCCCTCCATTCATGAAATCAGCTTGTCCTAGTAAACTCATGTTCCAGTCTTCTAGATATCCATCAGTCCAATAGGTACCCGGAGCGAAAACAATCCATTGTACATTTGAGAGATTCCCGCGATTTTCCATTTTCACCCCATTCACCAGTTCGTCTTGCCAACCTGAATCTGGAGCCCGCCAGTGTCCGGTAATGTTTCTTTGACCCACATCATCTATCCCTGTATGGAAAGTATAGAGGTAGTGCATTCCCAAAGTGCCATCATGAATGAAGAGGAAATCTTCCCCCTCTTCCATGTTATTGTCCAATACTTCAGCCGCATCGTCAGTCCAGTAGGTTTGCCCGTGTATTCCTGCGAGTAGGGAAATAGGAATGATGAGTAGTATTCCAACAGCGAAGGCGGCACTCTTTTTTCCAGGGTTTTCAAGCGATGGAAGGTCAGGATATTGATGCTTGAGATGGGCTAATAGCATCAATATTGGAATCATAGTAAGTGAGATGTAGCGTCCATTATTGCCCATTGTCCACATAACCCAAGGCCAATCTGCATTCCAAATAATTGACTCATATGTCCATAGTGCTGCGACATAAATCGTGATGGCTGTAGTGAAGCCGGCGATTGTAATCGCTAAGAACGTAGTCGGCATGTCTTTGGTTTCAGAAATTTTCTTCCAAGCAGAGCAAATGAAAGGCCAAATCATCATACCAAAAATTGAGTAGACCAGTACAATATCAAAAATTGAAACAATTAGGGCAAAGAAAAATCTTGGGGCATCTATTGAGATTACAGAGAGTGTTCCACCACCGCCAGTCGCTCCAATAATTAGCATGGATATTCCAACAACTGCAGAAGTCAGCAATCCGCCGCGTAGCGGATTGCGAGTTAGAGAGTGAAGTGATGGCAGGTAGATGTCAATCAGATGATATGCCAAAACTGCAAATCCAAAGAAGATTCCATACATCGGATTGATTCCCTTCAACATCATGATTCCCATCATGCAAATAGCCGATGCAATTTACCCAACATTTGTTTTCTCAACTGGACGAGCGTATGCTGAACCAACTATTGCAATGTTTGTTGTGCTGATAGTTTTAATCAATAAATTGCAATCAAGGCTGCTGCTCTCCTCCCATTTCCTCCAGAGAACATCCCGTATGCAACCCCGCCAAGTCCAATTAGCAACAGGGTGAGTGCAATAGCCAACCCTCTGACACCTATTTCTCCAAGAGATGATGGGGCTAGAGATAGATCCCATTCTCCACCAGCCGGAGCGTATGTTGGGTCGCTTGCTGAATGGTCAATTGGTCGAGTATGACCCCAAACAAGGCTTCCTTCATCATCTTCAGCAAGATGTGCATGGGTATCTACTCCGAGTTCACTAGAAAACGCAGTAAACACATTGAGCAGAATACCGCCAATCAGCAACCATTTCCAGAACTGTTTGCTATCAACAAATGACCACCAAGCCTTCGCCGATTCATCGGCAGAATCGGCTCCATCTGTTAGTTCCACAATTCTAGGCTGAGGTTAGACTGCAATTGAGCCTTCGGCTCAATCAGAAATCAAAAAGTGAGGTTTGCCCACCTGAGCGTAATCTGCCAGCGGCCTCCATTCGGTTGAGTGCTCTACCAATTCGGCGCTCAGAGAAATCATGGCCATCAACTAGCATTTCTCGCAACCCAGTTTCGTCACACATTCTTTGTTGAGGGAGTGGTTCATCAGAGGTTGGGTGATTAAGGAAAAGTTCCCTTATCTCCTCAAGCCTCTCTGGTATTTCCTTGTCTTTTGCCGCACATACCTCCTCAATTGTGCCAAATTCACGAATCAGTTTGAGGCCAGTTTTAGGTCCAATTCCTTTGATCCCAGGGTGGAAATCGGTACCAACCATAATGCCAAGGTCAACTAGTTGTTCGTAAGTTAGTCCGTTCTCTTCCAAAAGTTCTGCCAAGACGATACGCTCTGCGTGAACCATTCTTCCGAACCTTCTCGTGCCGTGTGATGAGAGGTTTCTGACCATTACAGGCGCTCCATAGAGTAGTGTATCCCAATCTTGGCTTGATACTGCATCTACATCTCCGCGAGCACATCTAACCGCAGCAGCGCCTTCAGCTTCCATTGGTGCTTCGATGTTAACAATTCCAAGCAGGTCCAACATCGCTCGTGTTTCAGCAACCATCTCACGAGTGTAAGAAACAATTTGTGAGCCAAGTTTTTGTGCTGTGGTCCAATCCTCATCAGCAACTGCACGGTCCCACTTTTCTCTTGCATCATCTTTACGAGATTTTCGGCTTGCTAATGTTTCCATTTTCAATTCGTGTGGTCTACCATCAAACACAAAGACGGGGTCAATCCCAGATTCTATCATCACCGTTGCTCGGTCAAGAAATCCCATTAGATGTGATACTGGGTGGCCATTGGAATCAGTTAGAGGTCCACCATCAGCACCTTCTCCACGTGTACGTAGACTGGTGATAAATTGGTAAGCGAGAAGAAAAGCATCGACAGCAACCCGCTGTCCGTTGAAGTCAGATAATTCAACAGGATGTGGCGTGGCTAAGTCCCTCAGGTTACAGCCCAAGGAACGCCACCCCACTCACAAATCGTCGTCATCAAAGTCGAAGTCGTCATCATCGAAATCTTCTTCGTAATCATCATCATCATCAAAATCATCTACTCTTGCTACCCGTGTTGGACGGCGTGCCCTAGTCCATTGGAACAAGCCTACTCCAGCCAATATAAATCCAAGTAATGCCAGTAGAAGTGGATAGTATTGCCAGGTATATTTTACCCCCACCAATTCAACATTTGTGTCACCATTAATGTCCTTTTCAGGTATGACCCAGCGGCCCCCAAAAGTATCATCCTTAACCCAAAATTGGTTTCCCTCATCGCCTATTACAGCCCATTGTGGAACCACGCGAGACTCGCCAGTACTGTCGGTGGTATTTATCATCTTGACATTGATAATCATTGCTGAACCAGGTGTAATGTCAACATCTGTCATTGAAAAGTAAAGTTGTACATATTCACGCCCCCTTGAACTGCTTTCTGCAGGGTCACTGAGGGTTTCAGCAGACGATTCAAACCCTAAACCGTAATGCCATCCGTTCATTTCTAAGTCTCGTGCTCTGTAAACCATGTCGTATGGAATGTAAACTTGGAACTCAGTTCCAGCTGTTAGTTCCCCGAGGAAAGTGCCATCTCTTTCCTGCATTGCCGCGATATCATCTATCGTGTACACATTTGGATCTGATTCATCAACTGCCGTTGCTAACGCAACAGGTCCAGAAACAATAGGGATAATTGTGAATGATGCAATCATTCCGATACCAACTAATACTACTGAAAGCACTTTGAAAATGCCAGTTGGTGGCATCAAGAACATGATACCAGCGACAATACCAATGCTAACTAAGAGCATGAGAATTGGTCCACCGACTCCACTAGTTGCGACATCGTGTGTTGTAAATCCAGAAGTTCCAACTGCGTACGGTGAAACGTAATCTTTTCCTTCTTCTAATTCGAGACCGGGAACTTCCTCTTCGTAAGGAGGCAATACTGGCACAGCCATTTCAAAATTATCACGGCCAAGATAGAGTGTGTAACTATCAGTGAGGCCACTTGATTTAGTGAATTGAAGACGTATTCCGAATACTTCACCTCCATCTAATTCATCAATATTGTGTCCTGCAAAAGAATATGTGTAGATGTCTCCATCTGCTTCATCGGGACCAGCAAGAGTTACTGACGACATATCAGCAAGTCCATTTTGCGTTCCCATTCGAAGTGTCAATGTCACCTCTTTGCTGCAACCACTACAATTTATTGCAAGGTTTAGGGTACCAGTAATAGGTTGTTCAGCATCAATCCCTGTAGCATTTTCATTGGCATCAGTTCCATCAAAAGTAAATTCTCTAATTCCACCTCCTGCATTTGCATCACCAAATAAATTCCCCTCAAAGAAACTTGTGGCTGATTGCCCGTCATTTGATTCTGCGTGATTCCAAGTAGTCCACTGAGTTCGGTCAGCCTCAGAATCATCCCCATACATGTACAGAATTGGTTGCTCGAAAGTGAGCATACGGTTTGGGTCTGGTTCATCTTGCATGGTTGAAGCGCCAGAATCAATTCCGCTTGCAGTAGTCAGTGATGCAACCATCATGATACCAAATAGTGTCAACACCGCCCATAGGGCGGTGCCGCGAACTCGCTTATTTGGCTCCGCCATAGTGTGGCGGACCCCACCGGATGATATAGAATTGAAGGCCGGCCGCATAGCGGTAGAGATAGCGGAGGTGAGGCAAGTTGTCAGGGAATTTAGCGAAAAACGCAGATGCAATCGTGATAGCAAGCGGATGGCAACCAAGTATCGCTAGAGCGGAGTTCTCAGCCTTGGTTGATTCAGCAAACACCTCACAATTCATTCACGAACGTGTACTGATATGCGACCAAGATTCGGCAACTAAAATTGCTCAAAGGTCAGCATTAATCTCTGAGACTTTGTATCCAGCAAATCATTCACTTTACACTGATTTAGAAAAGCACGTTGAATTAGTAATCTCATGGTGTAAAGAACACCTCGAAAACACAGGTCAAACCTTGGCAGTTCGAGCCAATAAAATTGGCAAAAAAGTAGAGGGGTGGTCAACACGAAGTATTGAGCAATCTATCGGCGGGGAAATGTTTAGAGATGGTTGGAAAATTGACCTCACTGCACCCGAAATAACACTCAAAATAACCGCACTAAATCACAACAATTTAACTGAGGAAGAGGAGGGCGAAAACCCACCACAAATTATCTGGGGAGTGAAGACTAGTGGCACATCTACATGGGATGAGAGAACCGCACCAAAACGCCCTTATTTCAAACCGATAAGCCTTGACCCAAGACTGGCTAGAGCGATGGCCAATATTGCCTGTCCTGAAGAGGGAAAAATCCTCGACCCGTTCTGTGGCACTGGAGGAATATTGTTGGAGGCTGCAGCCATTGGCTCACAGGTTTTTGGCAGCGATGCAGATTCAAGAATGGTGGAAGGAAGCAGGGACAATCTCAAGTGGGCAAAAGAAATTCAAACCATGTCACAGAGTGCAAAAATTAAGCGTGGTTTAGCAACTCAATTAACGAGTCTTTGGCAGGAATATATGCCCTTTGATGGGTTTGCTTTTGACCCACCCTATGGACTCAATTCTTGGAAGAGTGATGATGGCTGGCAACTTTTCATTGGTGCACTTTCATCTTGTGGTGAAGTTGCAACTTCAAATGCCCAACTCGTAGCTTTGCTTCCTTGGCCACCGAAAGCATTGGGAATGGATTTGTTACGAGATGATTTTGGTCAAGGCGAAAATGATGGATTAGCCCAGACTTTTGGTAAGTCGTGGGTTGAAGTTGTAAAAGAGGTCAATGCCGCAGGTTGGCAAATTGAGAGCACTACAACGATTCCTGTTCACAAATCTCTAGCGAGACTTCTTCTTGTCTGTCAAAAGATGAATTAGTTACTCAATGGTTACGGGCTATGCAACGCCCCAGCACAACGTGAGGAGTGGGCGATGCAGGATTTGAACCCGCGACGACGGGTTCGAAGCCCGTCAGGATATCCAAGCTACCCCAATCGCCCAATTAACCCGCCGACCGAGGCATATCCTTTGAAGAGAACGGCTCGCTTACCAAAATAGGAGGCCGAGTCGGTGTCAGCAGAATGGCAAAAAACCCCATGTTTTGAGCACCAATGTAGCAAATGCTGTCGCCAAACCGAAATGCCGGTAACAAACGCCGACATATCCCGCATCATCTCTGCTGACCTGAAAAATTTCACAACTGTTGAATCATTCACTACCGTCCTGCCTGATGGCAGTGTGCGCCTAGCGAACTCTCCAGCCACCCAAGCATGTGTATTTCTCAAGACAGACTCGCCTGACCTTGACGCACCTGGGACCTGCGAAGTTTGGGATAATCGCCCTGAGGGTTGCCGAATCTACCCCCTAGTTCTTGACCAAAGCGACCAACCATTCCTCGACGAATTATGTCCACATCGTGACCAATTTCCTGCCCCTCCAATCGGCCTGCGCGGCCGTTTACTCGTGTTATCAAACACATTAGACGATGAAAGCACACAGCGCACTTAGAGTGTCTATCTAGTTGCGATTCCAGATTTGCAGAGTGTCAACTCCACTCTCTCTTTTTTCAACCAAGTGCAGTCCTGCCGCTTCAAGAACAGTGTTTGAAATGCCTGAATTCAATCCCTCACCAAGGTCTGCTTTTGAGTGGAAAATGTAGGCTTCATCAACTAAATCATCGGCTAAAAATCTAGCCCATACATCTGGTCCGCCTTCAACCAAAAGATTCTGAATTTCACGGTCGCCCAACAGGTCAAGAAGTTGCACTAAATCAACTCCTTCTTCAGATTCTGAAAATAAAGGCGGCATTAGAATAGTCTCACATTCAAGCCCATCTCCACTTCCATCACAATGAAGGATTAGTGTCTCATGTTCGTCACTCACTAAAGTTGCAGTTTCTGGAGTTCTAAGTGTTCTGTCCAATACGATCCTTAGGGGTTGTTTTCCGCTGCCAAGTTCAACTCTTCTCACAGTCAATTCGGGATTGTCTCTAACAACGGTATTCACACCTACTAGAACAGCGTCACAATCCTTTCTCAGTTGATGTACTTCATCAAGAGATTCAGCAGATGTGAATCTTGCTGGAGGCCCTGATTTTGAATCGACGTTTCCGTTGCAATCTAATGCGGCCTTCAGAATTACGATGGGTCTGCGGCATTCACACCAATGCATGAATGCGTGCATTTGCTGACGTGCATCAGCCTCCAACAATCCTTGTGAAACCTGAATTCCAGCCTTTTTCAAGTAATCAATGCCACCGCCTCTGACTGTAGGATTGACATCTTCCGCGGCTATCACAACTCGCTTAATCCCAGCCCACAGTAACGCTTCGGTACAAGGCGGGGTCCGTCCATGATGATTACACGGCTCAAGTGTGACAAACGCTGTAGCTCCTTGAGTAGCCACACCTCTAGCCTCAGCATCAGCAATGGCTGCTTGCTCAGCGTGTAAATCTCCTAAATGGTCATGCCATCCCTCTGCGATAATCTCGCCATCCCTAGCCAGTACACACCCCACTAGTGGATTAGGTGAAACTTGTCCTTCCCCTTGTTGTGCAATTTTGAGAGCCTGCTCCATACAGGTCCGCTCAAATTCACTCCACTGAGTATCAGTCATTCGCCCACCCGAGTAGCCCCGCCCATTTGTGGCTTCGCCTAAACCAATTGTAGTGGATTCTTTGAAATGCTGGTGGCCTTATGGCCCCCTCATGCCACGAATTGCTTGCATCGTAAATCCAGCCGGCCGCGATGGCCGCGCTCTCAAGCGCTGGCAAGCTGCTGAACCAGTTCTGAAAGCGGCTGGATTTGAGTGTGAAGTTCACTTCACTGAAAGAATCGGTCACGCCCCTGAAATTGCATTTGCCATGCGTGACCGTGAAGATCTCGATTTAATCGTCGCTTGTGGTGGAGATGGAACAGTCCACGAAGTTGCATCTGGATTGAGAGGCTCATCAATACCGCTTGGAATCATTCCTGCTGGTACCGGCAACGATGTTGCCCGCGCTCATTGCGTCCCACTAAAGAAACCACAACAAATAGTTGACATTCTCATCAATGGAAAAGACCGCCATGTAGGCGCTTTTCGCCTACAAGGAGTAGCCGCACCAGAAGAATCCGGTTATCCCTCCCCAACAAATCACCCAGCATGGGATGGAGAGCCAGATATCCCAGGAAGAGTAGTTAGATGGGTATTTTTAGAGTCAGATAGTGGAGTTACGTCTGAAACATCACGAGCAAAATTGACTCGCGGCAAGTGGATAAAAGGCGCCATGAAATACACTTATCTTGGCGCCACTGAAATTTTCAAGCGGAAAAAGAAACAGGCTTGGGTAAAAATTGACGATAACGAGCCAGAAGTGGTTGATTTCTCAATGTTAGCCGCCACTACCAGCGAAATGTTCGGTGGTGGATACAAGGTTTGTCCTGGTGCCTCACCGATTCTTGAACACGGACACTTATGCCACGCATGGGGACTTTCAAAACTCCAAATGCTGATGTTAATGGGTCCACTCAAGAAAGGAAAACATGTTGGAAAATGGGGGATTGAGTTCAAACCATGCACTCGATTAGAGATTCGTTCTGTCGATGAAAATGGCCAGCCTTCAGACGCCTCGCACAATCCTCCTTTAATTGTCCAAAGTGATGGTGAACCATGCCTTCAAACTCCAGCTCTTCTAGAGTATCACACCAAGCAACTTTGGATTAGAGGTGCTAAGCAAGTTCCTTGGGACAATTAATTGTGCTTGGGTTTACAATAGCCTACCCTAATAGTTCCAAGCGTTTCAACACCGCTCGGTATTCCTTCACAACGCAGTTTGCAGAAATTATCATTCCTTCTTCTAATTCATCTAGGTCTGTGTGTTTGAGTGCAGATGCAATAATGGAGACATCAATATCAGTCCCCTCAATCTTCCCCTCAATGGTTTTCCCATTCTTGTATTCATCCGTAAGTCCAATTCCTGTGGTCCTTCTTACTCGATTAATCACTACTGAAACAGGCCATTCACCAGTCAAATCCTCAGACACAATTTTTCTTCGTTGGGTCGAGGTGAGTGAATCTCTAACTTGTTGTGCTAACAGGATAAATTCGCTTCCACGCTCATCACTCATTGGTTCAATTACAGGTTCAGGAACTTCCTCAGGTGGCGCTTCTTCAACAGGTTCTGATACTTCTTCAACAATATCTTCGGTTGATTCCATTTCTTCTACATCGTCATCAAATTCAGGCTCACCGATATCCATTCCTTCTACGAGGTCTCGCACTTGGTCTTGAATTTCATCTAGATTGACCTCGCCATCTTCCATGATGACTTCGGCTCTTTGCGACACGCCAGCAATGGTAGCCAAACCAGCCGCAGCTCCAACCACTCCTGCCGCCACCCCAACTCCTGCAGCAACCTTGGCGGCATCAGGAATTTTACTTCGTGCCTTTTCTTCAACGGCGTCCATCTTGGTTGCGAATGCAGCGCGAATTTTATTTTGGATAGGTGCAGGCAAATTCTTGATTTGCCCCTCCATCTCTTGTTCGGCTAGCATTCTTAAATTAGAAATCTCACCACCGAAATCAGGGTCTGCTGATATTTCCTCCACCGCCTCAGCAAGGGCTTCTATTTCATCTTCCATTGGCCACACTTCCTCAACTTCTTTTTCTTCTTCCTTTGAGTCTTCTTTGAATGAGCGATGGTCGTGGCTAATCACAAAACCCTCAGTAGCGAGTAATTGGTAACCGTTATTAGCGAGAAAAGCCACTTTGTAATCACCAGCTTGTAAATTATGAGAGATGGCTATTTTGCCTTCTCTAAAGCCTTCTGTTGGGTTACTTTTCCCATTTACATAAAGCCAATTCCCATGGTGATTATGTTCATCTATGGGTGATTCTGAACGATAAATACCAATCCAATCAGTTGGGTTTCCAGGCCCATTTTTGAAGGCAACTTCTATGACTTCGTGGGAACCAAACTCATCTTGACCGAGGGTAAGTGACGGGCTTTCATCGTCAACCGAATCAGTTACCATGAGTTCTGTCAATGCTCCCGATGTTATAGGTCCTACGATGCCGTCTACAGTCAACCCGTTTTCAGTCTGAAATTTCATCACAGCACTGTGTGTCTGATTACCGAATGAACCATCTACACTAAGCGAATGACCGGCCTTATTGAGCAATTCTTGGAGTGTGCGAACATCATCACCTTTCATTCCAGGTGCAAGATTTCGCTGGCCAAATTCAATTGCCTCAACCAACTGTTGTCCTGCATTTTTTATACGATTACTAACATCAACAAGGATGCCGAATATTGGCATCACCCCTACTGGAAGCAATAAGAAAACCCACATGAAAATCCAGCCCCAACCATGTTCAAAGGGCATCATTCCCCAAGCATGAGGGAGAGTATATACCCACATCACCGCCCAAATAAGGCCACCAAATAGACCACCACTGAGAATTCCTGCAAGTCCATCTCGTTCAGGAATCGTCATTTGGGTAAATGATAACTTCTGACCCAATGAAACTCCACCGATGATTCCAGGTGTCATAACACATCCAAGGATGAAAGTATAGAGTAGAAGCCACCATTCTGAACCGCCGCAGTACTCAGGGCCGTTCCAAAAACCACAACGTAGTGCCTGTTCCAAGAACCAATCTGCACCAATCAATTCAAAGACGATTAAATACCCTGCTAAGGACCCTAAAATACTCCGCGATTCAATAGGATATTCATGAAAAACATCGCCAATGTCAATTGGCTTCCTTTCATAACCTCCCATGGTAATCCTTTGGGGATATAGGTTGTATGTCTTTCCCACCCCGTTTGATAATGAAAACACCCCTTAACGGGGTGTATTGGTTAGAATTTAACAATTCTCAAAAGGCAAAGTCTGAGAAATCTTCGTCATCAGCAATATCTGGACCACTCTTGGCTGGTGGTTTAGGCTTCGGCTCGGGTTCCGGCTCTTTCTTGACAGCCTTTGTTTTGCGAACCTTACGGGTCTCTGGCTTTGCCTGTGCAGTATCTGACCGACTCATCGCCATCCCAGTGTCTGGCTTGTCAGGCAAGCCCTCAGCGATCTCAATTTTACCTCCAAGCCTTGCCTTTTGACGTTCTTTGATAGTGTCTTGTAATTCACGGAGAGATTCAGCCTCATCCATTTTTTCCTGCATGTCAACTGATTCTTCAGTCTCAATAACTCCAGAACTACTTGATGAGCGAACTGAATGAGCACTCGGTCTATTACCATCCCTCATAACACTCTCAACATCAAAGTCCTCAAGTTCAATGCTCGGTTTTTCACTCAACTTTTCAGCCTTGATAACATCAGCTTTTGCGGCTCTGATTTTCTTCTTTTCTCCGGTCTCTGACTTTATTCTACGCATATCATGTTTGACTTCTTTCTTGACTGTCTTCGCAGCTAGCATTTGTGCCTCAGTCATCAACTCACGAGCGCTCAATTTAGCGCCTCGTCGAATCAAACCACTGGCCAAGAAAAAGAGTAATGCAGCCCCTGCAATTGAACCAAGAAGAAATAGATAGTATAGCCAACTACCGATAATTGGAACTGAATACGCGTTGTATGAATTTTCTTCATCAATCAAACCATGCTCACCAAGTGTCATTGATGTGACAACCATTGCGCCCCTAAAACCATCAATATTAGCTCCAGCATAAATTCGACAATCACCATCTTCTGAGACATGTACCTCACTATCACCCAAATATTCACCATCAACTAACCAACCTTCAAGTAATATTTTTTGGTGCCAATCTAATCCTCCAAACCCCTCTAGAATATTCTCATTGCCCGGAATCAATCCAACAATTGCCCAGCCGTCATGAGGGAATTTAGTAGCCGAGGTAAAACCTGGAGGGAGGGCTCGAACACTTACAAATGGAGTATTCCAGTCTTTAACTCCCTCAACTTTCCCTTGGGTAGGACGGCTTATTTCATCATATTCCCCTAATTGAATAATTACTGCAGATGTACTTACCATCTCACCTTTAGAACTAGATGGGGTTTCTTCCTGGAAATGCTTGGAGAGATGAAGCCATCCTTCAATTCGGATTGGCTTGTTAGTTGATGCCGTAGCCGCAGAAAAATCTCCATTACTATCACATCCAAGTAGATTAGCGACATCATCTTGGATGTCATAATCTCCAGTGTGAGTAGATATTGTGGCAGTACCTGCAGATTCGTTGACAGCGACTTCAATTCCATCTGGGCCCCACTCTTGCATGTCTGGAGAAACACAGCCAGCAAGCACCATACTTGCCATTAGAAGAATTGCAAGACCAGCGTGCCGCCCTCTTGCCATGAGTTGGCGAGGAGTGGCGGAGTTGATGACGGTTGCGAGCCTAAAAGGTGAAGCATTAGCGTAATAGTGAGTTAGATATGAAGTCTAAATGAGGGCTCGAATATCCTCAAGGAACTCATCGGGGCTCCAATCGGAGCCAACCCAAGCGACTCGCTTTTGCCCATTTCTATCAACGATGTAAGTGACAGTACTATGCCCCACATCATACACTTCTTCAGTAGGAGTTGGTAGATTGGAGATATTTGCATTGCTTGCTACCCAAGCAATATGTGGTTGGTGATGTGAAACTTCAACCGCGTCAATGCCTACTTGGCTTTCCTCCCATGCAGAGTTTGTTTCATTCCATAGATAGAGGCTCCACCACCAAGAATAGTCTGATGGCGCCCCGACACCAGAAATATTTTCCATGTAATGTCCATATTGAGAATCAGGTGCGGTGAAACTAACGTTATTCATGTTGAATGCATCTGTTGTCAAGTTGTAACCCGTTGCATTTTCTGGCAGTTGTGCGTGGTTTACTTGGTATTCAGCGGTGCTATTGTCAGGCATCATTGTGATGACTGAATGCATCATTGATTCTCCGTCTATATCATGGTCACCATCACTGTCATGTTCACTCGTATTCATCTCGCCATTGATATGCATATCAATCATTGAAGAATTGACCGCAACCCCCCAACTACTCCAGATACCCTTGAGTAGTTCAAAATCTGTAGAGGTAAGATGAGGCCAGTCGTATCCGTTATCTGTTACATACTGGGCTAGAACTTCAGGCGTATCTCGAAGAGGGTCAATAGTGATGGAGAGATAAACGACATCTTGTCCGTAGGAATCTCCTAATTCTCCTGCCATATAATTCATATTTGCTTCTATAATTGGGCAAATATCGGTGCAAGATGTGTATGTGAAAGCTACAACAACAACTTTTCCATCAAAATCGGAGAGTGAAACATCATTTCCATTTTGATCGGTTAATGTAAAATCAGGGGCGTCAATAGGAGGATTGTATTGATGACCGTTGAAAGAAATAGCCTCCTCATTACCACCCAAGCATCCAGCGAGTAACAGCCCGCTAACCATCAGGAGGACAACCCCTCTGCGCATAGTTAAAGCCGCTAATCTATCTGCTAAGAATGTATCTTGATTTTCAGTAAAATGCCTTCAGCAAATCGTTCTTTAATTTGGCAAGGTTTCAGCCCTTTAGGTTCAAGAATGAGAAGCGGGTCGGCCGCTTTGCTGCGGACGTCGCATAGCCTGGTATCGCGCCGGATTTGAAATCCGGTGACCTTGTGTCGCGGGAGTTCAAATCTCTCCGTCCGCGCCTTGAGTAAAACGTTAGACGTCTAACCATACCACGTCTGAGTAAAAGGGTGCGCTGATTGAGTCAAAAAAACACTCAGGTCAGCGCATAGGGGGAGTTCATTCGCATTCCCAAAAAGCATTAGGTCAGCAACCCTACGCCCAAATGATGTATACATACATGATAGTTGATGGTGATGTCAAGCCATCGGATGAACTGATTGATGCTTCAATAGAAACAATGCGTCACCTATTCCATGAAGAAGGCTATAGGGATTTCACCATTATAAAAAATCATGAAGGTATCATCAAAATTGAAGCAGATGCGCACCGCTGGCAGGACCTTGAAGAAATAGGAATGCGCATTGGTGGTGATGATTGGGCTTGGGTTCCAATCTCGTATATTCAAGCAGATGCTAGGTGGAAAGACTTTGATGGATGGCTGGATGATGATTTAGATGAATTTGATGGAGATTTAGATGAATTTATCAAATAATTCCGCCAAGTGAAAATATAGAAGCGGTTAGACTATCGTAAGTCATAGACCAACACGAGTCTTCGTGATGGCTACTTTACCAGAATCTGCACCATGCAGGTAATGAATCAGGTGAAGCAGGGCTAGTCAATGCAATCACAGCTATCATGATGCCAATGAAGAAGACAGGGAAAAGCGCAGTCATTGTCAATATGTTACTGTCCTCTTCCATTCTAAGGTGCATGAATATGAAAGCGATACCAAGAAATTTGACAATACCAATTGATACAAGCACAAAAATAATCATTTGAGATGTTATTATTTCTTGTACAGATGCAGCCACAGCTCCAACTTCAATTACAGTTAGAATCATCAGCATGGCGAAATTCATATTGTAAGCGTCTTTTCCAAAAATTGTATGACTCATTTTCTTTCCTCCTTAATACAGATAAAATGCTGGGAAAACCAACACCCAAACCAAATCAACAAAGTGCCAATACAGACCGAAGTACTCAATCGATACTGCGTTACTTGGTGAGTATCCACCCTTGTGTGCTTTGAAGGTCATGTAACTAAGCGCAACCATCCCACCGAACACGTGAGCACCGTGGGTACCAGTTGCGACATAGAAGGTACTTGCAGAGAGACGTAAATTGGCTGTAAGGTGTTCTTCACCATGTCCTGAGCCGGCAAATGGGTAGGCAGTGTTGTGGATAGTATATCCATCTTCCATTAGGCTAGGTGCATGGAATGGTCCTATGTTGAATCCGATGAACCACTCAATCATCTTCAAGGTTAGGAACAGGGTTGCAAGCACTAGAGTTGCTGCGAGGTAGTTGCGGACCTTTCGACTGCGTTCGTCAGCATCCAAATCTTCTCTCTTAGCGGTTTGGAGGGCCATTACCACAGTGAAGGAGGAAATGATTAGAGCGAAGGTATTGATTGCTCCTGGGACTAAAGTATCTGGAAGCCCAAATCCACCGAGTGAAATGGTCCACGATTCTGAGTGGCTTCCAGCGATGAAGTAAGATGCTGGAATCCAGCAAGCATCACCAGGTGTGAATGGTACACCGTTAGAGAAGGTAGAATGGTTGTCAAGAATTGCTTGGCATGATTCTGTACCAATTCTGTAACGTATATAGGTTGAGAACAAGGTTGAGAAAACCATCATCTCAGACATTAAGAATACCCAAATTCCAACCTTTCGAATGTCAATATTTTTGAATGGAACTCCACTTGATTTCGGTTCATAGTGCCCCTCAAAAGAAATATCCTGACGCCACCATATTAGGAACCCTGAGAGGATTATTGCAAACCCAACAAGAACTATCGGTAGTGAGCCAGCACTGTAGATGGTGTTGTCCATCGTTTCATTCATTGCGAATGTAGACGCGAATCCGAATAGGAATACTCCTATTCCCAGTGATACAATGATTGGTGCCCAACTATTGTGAGGTGCTCCATGACTCCAGTCATGAGGCCCCCATGGGCTTCCGTGGTGTTCGTGATCATCGTCGTAGCTCAATGACTCACCTCCTCTTGGTCATCAGGGACCATCATTCTCATCAACCAATTCGGTTCCTTTTCCTCGTGAACATTGACATCAATTAGAGTTGGAATCTCGTCAAATGATGGCGTTGGTGGTGGGGATGTAGTGAGCCACTCAAACGACCAACCACCCCATGGGTCAGCTGGTGCTTTTTGACCTTTGATTAGAGATACTATCATGTTAATTATCATTAATATAGAAGAAAGCCCAAAGATGAAAGCATTGATTGTAATGAACATATTCCACCCTGCTGCTTCAGGAGGTAGAGTTCCAATCACATCACTGTATTCATTTGCCTGTAAGAAGTATGTGTGGTGTCTGCGAGTCATTCCCCAAAGTCCTAACTTGTGCATAGGCCAGAAAATTCCATTATAGGAGATGAAGGCAATAAGGAAATGGATGACTCCAAGCCGTTCATCCATCATGCGTCCAGTCATCTTTGGATACCAGTAGTAAATCGCTGCAAATAGGCCGAATACAACCCCTCCAACCAGTACATAGTGGAAGTGAGCAACTACGAAGTATGTCTCGTGCAAATGAGTATTCATTGAAATTGCTGGGAAAAACATTCCCGAGATTCCACCCAATGTGAAGGTGACCAAAAATCCTAGGGCCCACAAAGTGTGAGTTCGGTAAACTAGTGAACCGCGGTGCATGGTTTTCAGCCAGTTGAAAATTTTGATTCCTGTCGGAACTGCTACAGCCATTGTTGTAAGCATCATGACGAAACGCAGAGCGGGAGACATTCCACTTGTCAACATATGATGACCGTAAACAATGAATGATACAAATCCAATTCCCGCGAGCGCGTAAACCATTGAGCGGTACCCAAAGATGGCTCTTCTTGCACTCGTAGCTAATACTTCTGACACGATGCCGAAAGCAGGTAAAATAACCACATAAACTTCAGGATGACCAAAGTACCAGAATAAGTGACTCCAAAGAACCGGGTCACCCCCCGCTGAGACATTGAAGAACGCCGTCGCCACCGTCCGGTCAAGAAGCGCTTCAACCAAACCAATTCCAAAGGCTGGAATTGATATGAACAAACACATGATAGACACTAGAATTGACCAAGTGAAAAGAGGCATTTGCATCCAACCCATACCAGGTGCACGCATTGATGCAATTGTGGTAATGAAGTTAATTCCAGCGAGGGTGGATGACGCGACCAGCATGATTTGACCAGCAATCCACATGGTCGCTCCCGGATGAGTTCCAACCCATGATGTGATGGGTTGATATCCAGTCCAGCCAACATCAGCAGCGTTACTTGAGAAAATCCCACTCATCACTAAGACCGATGCAACTGGGTTAAGCCAAAATGCCATAGCGTTGATTCTTGGGAAGGCCAAATCTTTGGCACCAATTTGTAGTGGGACAATCCAGTTAGCAAATCCGTTGATCATGGGCATTGCCGCTAAGAAAATCATTATTGTTCCATGCAAGGTGAAGAATTGATTGTATTCATCTTTGGTTAAGAAATCGTTACCAGGAACTGCTAACTGAGTTCGCATCAATAGCGCAAGAACTCCGCCAACTACGAAGTAAAAGAGTCCAGCCACGAAGTAGAGAGTTCCAATCTTCTTGTGGTCTGTACTAGTCAACCAATCAGCAATCCAAGGTGCAAAAGCAGACCAACTGAATCCTTCAGGATTAGTTCGGTAGAAGACGTAGACTACAGCGACAAACAGTAATAGCATTACCAAAATAATCGCAGAGAAAAGAACGGTGAGTCCATTTGCGTCCTCAAGTGGTTCGGCTCCTCCACCCATTGAACTCATAGTGAAGGTTGACTGAGCCCAGTGGTCAGCATCGGTGGCTTGGTTATCACCGTTAACCGAATTGACAGTCAAGGTAAAACTTGATGTTCCACTTGTTGGGGAAGTCCATTCAATTGCCCAAGAGGTTTGGTCATTTCCACTTTCGGTGTGAGTTAACTGACCAGCCATTAATTGGGTTGAGTCATCGGATGATGCAAGGGTTCCTTTCGATGCAACTAAATTGAAGCCACCTGTATTGATTCGTTCAACAACCTCTGCATCAGCAGGCCCACCAGTAAAACCGACTAAGAGTGAGTAAGTCTGCGCAGCATTGTATTCGTCGGGCAGTTCACTGCCGTTTGCCAGTGTCATAAATGCTGACACGTCACTACTAGGACTGCCAGTGTGACAAGAACATCCGGTTTCAACATTAGAGATACCAGTTGGCCTTGCTTGCAAACTAGGGGCCAACAACATTGCAACCATTAGTACTGAGAAGATAGCGATAATTTTCTTATTTACTTGCAAAACAATCACCTCACTCGTGGACCACAAGGATTGCAGTCATGTATGCATGGTCATCGCCACAAAATTCGGCGCAATCAATGAAGAATTTACCAGTCAAATCTATTGGTAGCCAAATTGCAGTCTGAAGTCCTGGCACAGCATCTTCTTTTGCACCCCATTGAACGAAGAAAGGGGAATGGGTAACATCTGAAGAAGTTAGATCAATTCGATACATGGTATCATTCTTCAGAATTAGAGTGGTTAAACCAGTATTGGTATCAACTCCAACATCGCAGAGGTCGGTGCTTAATTCCCGGCAATCAAATTCCCAGTACCATTGATGGCCAGTAACTCCAACTTCAAAGTAATCAACACCCTCAACTCCAATTGCAGCGGGATCCTCCCAAACATCCGATGTTGGTCCAATGATGAGAATCGTGAGATAAATAATAAGAATAGATGGGGCAATAATCCACGCCGCTTCCAATTTTCCATTGTGATAATGTAATGGGAACTCCCCGACTTTGATATTATCAATATTTTTTGGCACTTCCCCGTCCTTTGAACGGTAGAAGAATGAATGGTGTATTTGCCATCCAAATACTATGATTCCTACAAAAATAGACCAGTTCCAAAATATCTCAAACAACTCATTGTATGAAGCGCCACCTACAGCCATGGAAAACCCTCTTGGTTCGGCCGTAAAGCGGTCCGTAGTTAAGCATTGGCAACACCTCACATATACTGTTAACAAAGTTTAAGCATTTTTTTTAACCGAACATACACTTCCAATGTCCTTTTGATATATCTGCTAATAGCCACGGAGGTTGTATTTCACGGCTATTGTGGTATACTTTTTCCACAAGACAGGATATCGCAAAGGTTGAATTGGTAGGTCTGTATGCCTTGTGCTATGAGCGTGCGGGCGTTGGTGGTTGAGGACAACCAAGTTAACGTGCGTTTACTGCTTGCTTTGCTCAAAGGAAAGGGCATTACAGAGATTGAAATTGCGGAGGATGCTAATCAAGCATTCACCGCTCTTCAGACTGGTGAGTTTGATTTGATATTCATGGATATTCAGTTGCCTTGGACAGATGGATTACAGTTGACAAAAGCAATTCGCGACCATCCACTTGTACGTAAAAGTAGGATAATTGCGGTGACAGCATTCTCTACTCCAGAAGACCGACGTAAAGCGACAGCAGTTGGCTGTGATGCGTTTGTTCCAAAACCAGTTCGTCGTGCAGAGTTATATCGGGTGATTGATGAGCAGTTAGCAGAGCGTGGCAACTGAATCTTTTCTTTCAGATTGCCCTTTTTAATAGCTAGTTAACCGCTTTATTTTCATGCTTAACATCAATTCGAGGTTTAAGAAGTGATAATCATGATGGACATAAATGATGTTGTTACCCTAGCGTCATCTGGAGAAGTTTCAATTGTAATTGAACTTCAACCTTCATCTTCAAGTACAGAAATTTCAGGAATCAATGAGTGGCGTAAGCGATTACAAGTAAAAGTCACTTCACCGGCTTTGAAGGGGGCAGCAAACGAAGATCTCATCAATTTGATGTCAGATTTTTTTGGTTTGCCTAATTCATCGGTGAAAATAGATTCTGGAGCCAAAGATAGACGTAAACGAATATTACTTTCAGACATTTCGCTAGAATTAGTTAGAGAGAAACTTGACCAATATTTGGGGAATTAATATGGCGGCAGGAGGAGAAAGGATGACTCGTAAAAGCACTAACGGCGATCCAACTCGAGATGTACGTTTTGAGAGCGCTGGCCGCGCATTGGCCTTAGCCCGTGAAAGAAACCGAGACATTGAGCAAGGCGGTTCCTCTTGTCCGGTCTTAATTGAGGGCATTAAAGATGTCAAGGCATTAAGAAAATTAGGTTTCACTGGTATCATTGAACAACTGAATAGAGGTTGGGACCGTAGTCGTTTAGTGGCATATTTATTTGAAAAATATGGCTGTAATAATCCAAATGATGGCGGTCCAGCCATTATCTTATTGATGGATTGGGATCGTACTGGTGGCCGTATTCAAAATGATATGAGTATGCGCCTTAGAGGGATGGATATATCTCTAGATGAAGAGACACGAATGGAGTTGGTAAGGGCTATGAAACCAGAAGGAAAAACTATTGAATCATTAGCCCCTTTTGCTAGAGATTTACGTGAAAAAATGAGTTTTCATGACCCCGATGGTTCTGATGGCGAGGAGTAATCCTCTAGTTGAATAATAATTCGTGCACTGAGTTCTGCTTGCACTCCCTCACGAATTTTCTCAAGATGAAGAATTCGTTCATCCAGTTCTTTTGTTAGTCTTGTAATTAATCCGTTCTTCATTCTTCTCCAACGGTCGTCAACATCTCTACCACCTTGTTGTTGGCGATAGACTGCAGCACGAATCTGTTCTCGCTCTCGTTCTATTCTTTCCATCCACGAGCGCTGAACATTATGGCGCAATTCGTCTAATAGAGGAGCTAGCCTCGCTCTTTCATCTTCCAATAGCCAACCATGGATTCTATCTAGAGCACTTTCAATAATTTCTTCATCGCTATCATTGAACATTACCCGCTCAACTTCCTCAAAGGATTTCCACGGGTAGAGTGGTTGGTTAGGAAGTGGCATGCCATCTTTGTCAAGTACAAGCCATCTCCGAACAGCGTGATTTGAGAGCCCAGCAACAATCCAATCGAGGCAGATTAGCGTACTTGCCTCATCCTCCCAATGTTTTGGCCTCATCGCTTTGAGTTGAGTAACTGGAGCAATCCCAGCAACTCTCCATCCACTGATGGTGGCATCTGGATTGGATTCACCACCGATTGGTTCACGCAACCATTGGATAATTGGATGCCACGGAGCAAGCTGGACAAGGTCAGTTCTGTCCTTTGCCTCTTCGCTATCAATTGCAACCCCAATAATGTGTGGTCCTGCAGACCCTGCTAACATTTCAATACGTTTTTGCCATCCGCTAGTCGACCAATCGGGGAGTGATTTATCAGCACATCTTTGGGCTAATTCATCAACACTATATTGACCCAGTTTCAAGTGCCAAAACCCATCGACTTTGTATACGCTTGAAGTTCGGTCTCGTTGCTTTAATCTTGCTTTTACCCAAGCAATTAATTGGGCTGGCTCAATACCCAATTCCATATTGATTGCATCTTCTCTCAACTGACGAATACCGGGGTCATTTCCAAGCCACTCTCGCTCTTCCGTTGCACGTTCAGTTAACCAGCGCTCACGTTTTTCAAGTAGTGTGTTAAGGCCGCCATCAACATTCGCAACTTCATCAGCATTGACGAGACTGTATCCGCTTTCACCCAAACGTTTGGCACGAGGATTGTTTAGTTCAGTTTGGGCGACAAGCCGCATGGCTTTACCAAGTAGTGGGTCAAGCATTCCAATTGAGTCTTCAAACAATCTGATTCTGTGGAATAAGCGGCCTAGAATTGCAGCATCTATTGTTCCTTCAACTGCTAAGTTGAGGATTGTAATTACATCTGCTTCTTGACCGAATCGATCAAGCCTACCAATTCGCTGTTCAATTCTCATTGGATTCCATGGTAAATCATAGTTCACGAGTCGATGACAATGCTGTTGGTCTAATCCTTCACTTCCCACTTCGCTAGAGAGTAGCACATCAATTTCACCATTAGCAAATAAATTGCGTAGAACTTCTCTCTCAAGCATTGGTGTTTGCCCACTCAGAACCCGACAATTGACTCCCTCCTCGGTTAATCTACGGTGTAGGTAGGCAAGGGTCCCAAGGAAGTGACTGAAAAGAAGAATTCCGCCCACACGGTCTTCTTCAAGGGAGTTTAGCATCCACAATTTCATCGCTTCAAATTTTGAGTCTTCATCTCCTAATTCTTCAGCAGCATCAATTAATTCGTCAAGGTCACCAAAGCGACTTAGAAGGCGGTGTTCTGCTTCTCGGATTGTACCATCTTCAACTTCATCTTGACCTTCGGTTCCAAAATCAAAGGCCGCTCTTGCAGTTTCCCGCATTTGAGTTCGTACATGGGTAGAGAATGCTTGTAGGCAACTACTGGCCATTCTTTCGGGCACGACTAGTGCCCAATCAAACCGGTCGGAATCGGGATTTCTCAATTGCATTAACCGCCAAGTCCAGCGTCTAGCAGCCTCATAAAGTCGCCACTCAGCAGCACTCAAATTCACATCCAATGTAATAGCTTCTCGGGTTGCGAGGTTGAGGTCTAAATCTCGACGTCTTGTTCTAACAATTAATTCATTGAGCGGTCGTAGTTGGCGAATCAAATCAGCAACTTCCAACCGATTTCTTTGCAGATATTCATCTCGCCAACCAAGAGGGTCTGAGCAGATTTCAATCGCTTGAACCAGACGTGGGTCGTTGGTGAATCCTGGTGTCATATTCAGAATCTGTAGGGCTGCCAATGCCCCCTCAAGGTCTGGTATAGTTTTCGCGGTTGCATCAAGTGCAGTATTCAGCATCTGCATAGGTCTCATGGTTGCTTGGAATGAGATAAAATCAGGCCATCTGTCTGGTGCCAAAAGTGAAAGTTGTATCCACAATTCTTCGTTTGAGAGGTTGACGGGGGTTGCTGTTAGAAACAGTGTTTGTCTACTATGTAATGAAAGAATTTGAATTGCGTCGTGTAATCGACTACGAGGATTTCTGCAATGATGTGATTCATCAACAATTGTCAGAAGAAGGTCAGGAACTCCCTCCTCCATCAATTCTCTCAACAATTTTGACTGTCTGAAAATCCCATGGCTAGTGACTACAACGAGTGATTCCCCCTCACGAATTCTGTCCAAAGCCTGGCGTAGTTTTTTACCAGTATTTGCTTCGAATCCATCAAGGTCACAACGGTGATACATTTCTTGTAACCATTTCAGTCTTAACCCACCTGGGCAGATGATGAGAACACCGCCAGTTTCACCCATAGCGTGAAGGCGGCGCAAAACATGTAATGCTGAGATAGTCTTGCCTAATCCAACTTCATCAGCAATTAGTAATCCATCCCAATTACTAGAGGCAAGCCTTGCTGCTGGAAGATGCTGATGTGGCTGGTCCATCCAGCGACCGAATTTTAACAATGGACACAAATCAGATGGTGGAAATCTAATATCCAAGTCCTGACGAATTAGATTCCATTCAGCGGCGTTCAATTTTGCGCCGCTGGCGTCTTCATTCCTACTACCTAAATCGCTCAACAGTGTCCTACCGCAAAGCGACCGTTCTTGAAGATGCGCGAATCAATACCCTGAAACAGCCAAAAAACAACATTTCCCTCAAACCGGCACTTCAGTAAGAAGTACTACAAAATTAATTGTTTGTCGGCTCATTTGGTCGCCTTACTTTGGTAATTTCACACCTTGTTCTTTGACCGTGTTTAGTACCACCATCGTAGTAGAACGTTCAACTCCTTCAGTAGATAGAACGGTTTTGGTGAAGTCATCCAAGTCATCCCTGTCACTCACCCGTGCGAACACTAAACTATCCATCTCACCAGTCACATCATACACCGCGAAAACCCGATGGTCGTTTGCAATCAAGCGCTGCACTGGGAGTAATTCTCCTTTTACAATTCGCAACCCGACAACGACACTCATCTCCCAGCCAACCTTGTCAGCATCAAGAGTGACAGTATAGCCAGTGATGACACCATTTTCTTCTAATTTTCCAAGTCGATTTGACACCGTTCCTAGGGCAACGCCCACCATGTCAGCTAGTGCTCTCATTGAGAGTCTGCCATCTTCTTGAAGTGCTTCAATCAGTTGCTTGTCAGTTTCATCCAACTCCATTTTTCCACATCCGGAGTTTTCTCGCCCCACAGGGGGTTTTTGAACGTTGTTGACATTTATCTCACTTTTTTTGGTCAGATGAGCACCCTGGCTAGGGTAAAACCAAGATTACCACAACATTTTGTGAGTGTGAGGGGTATTCACTCAATTTTATGAACTGGCAATTTGAGGTCAAGAACCCAACCACCTAGTTCTTCAACTTCAACTTCCCAATGAGTTTCAGCCTCATTGATTTCTTCTGTACTTCTAAGTTTGACAGAAAAATTCCGACTTGTCCCTGCTGGAACTAATTGCTGCTTTGGTACCCTTGACATCTTCCACGGTAATGTTGCGGATGCGCCTTTAATTGTCAAGTCATACTTACCCGCAGTTACTTTTACTTCAGCAATCCATTCTTTCTTGATGTAGCGCAGTGTTCCAGTTAGAAGTGGAAGCCCAACTTCTCTTTGGTAATCTTGGCGCACAATAATAACAAGGCCAGCAACGATTGCAATTACCAAGATAATGACAGGGACCATGCGTGCAATGGTTGGCATTCTATCAAGGGTTTGAACCTGAGTATGGGCAATCCCAGAAACTGTTGCATTGAGGTCATCAACTAACAACACAGTCACTTCTAATCTCCACAGATCATTGATAGTGAATGGAATTCCATCTTCCGCTAAACGCTCGGAATCTATTACCTGAGTCCAGTTCGTGATATTTCCGGCGTCATGATAAAATGAGGATGACCAGCCGTAGTGGAGCACCACATCATCAGCAATTCCATTTCCTACGGGAGTGTGGTCAACAGTAACATACCAGCGCAAATTTAGTGACTCCTCCAAATCTTCTAATGGTTCAATTTCAACCTCTAACAATAGTCCAGCCGCTTGAGTAACATCAGAGGTGGTCGTCTCATCACTCTGTTCAGTGGTGACAATATCAACACTGAGAGTGAGTTTCGCCAGTGGAGATATCGCGGTAGCATTCTCAAGCGAATTTCCATTCCGCCATAGCGAGCAAGCACCCGCACCGAGTTTTTCTGCTCGCTGCTGCCCTGCTAAACTACCCCCCTCCCCGTGAATCCAGTTTAGTGACACATCACTATCTAATCGTTCAACTGAGTCAAAGTCCTCATCACAATTGCTACCATCAATAAAGGATTCAAAGACTGAAATTTCAGATTCAACTCCCTCCCCGCTAGCATTTTCTATGTATTGTGGTATCACGATAAATGTGAGATTAAGCAACAAAAAAGAGGCAATAATACCTGCTGAAAACCGATTCATGTCCCCACCCCAATGCCTAGAGCATAGGATACTAGGGTGCGTTCGCAATCTGGCAGCATCAGAGTCAGTTTTCCTCCTAGCCATGCCGGTAGCCACCACGTCACTCCTTGATGATTGAACCGTAGAACTACTCCACCAGAGGATTCGTCGCCAATGCTAGAGATGGTCTTAGCGGCATCTTCCTTTTCAGGTCCACCTTTTTGTAAAATTTCTTTGAGGAGGCTAGACTCTATTTCGTGTATACGACGTGATAATATTGCTCCGGTAATGTGCATCCCTTTAGAAGTAGGTCTCTGTAAAATTCCTTTGCGTAATTCCCATGTTGGTAGCCCAGCTTGCACCACTTGGAACGGATGCCAATGGCAGCCAGGAAGCCTGCCACCGCGCCTGAGCATTCTTTCACCCGCCCAAAACCAATCGTGAATCTCATTGCTAATTGTGTAGATTTTACTCCCTCGAGTAAACATTTTTTCATAGTCAGCCCCCCACTCTTCAGAAATGGTTTCTAGTACATCAGTGGTGGTTGGAAGTTCGTGATTTTTTGTTGGTGGAGGTGGTTGGCTAACTGGCCTTTCTGCCATTTCGCTAGTTGGCATCAATGCCGAAGCGACTTCACCGTCACCAATATGCTTGAAAGCGGCGACAAAGAATCCCCCTGAATCATTTTCATCACTCCAAATACGCCTACAAAGAGGCAGAGCGGTAGTGATTTCAGTTTCTTCAGGTGACAATAATTCCGCTCCATCCCCATCACTAAATGTCCCTTCTTCACCGCTTTTGCGGGTGAGTTGTGACCAAGTTGACATGCCATCTCGGCTAACTAGTCCAGGACATTTTTCATCGATTTCAGTATCAACTAATGTCAGGAATTCACAAGTACGCAGGATCTCAGCAACTACTGCTTCGTTTTCGATTGGGTCCATTGAACAAGTAGAGTAGACCATCCTACCACCTGGAGCGAGTAGCATTGCACCTTTTCGGACTAACGCGACCTGTAATGGATTCAATTTCCGACCAGCCCGCTCAGTCCAATTTTTCCACAGTTCAGGATTCTTTCTTGTTGTCCCGCTTCCGGAACACGGGGCATCAACTAATATTCTATCAAAGCCAGGATTTGGACATCGAGGGAGATGTCGGCCATCGTGACGAATAATTACCATCGAAGTAAGGCCAACTCGCTTAGAATTTGAGACCAATAAATTTGCTCGTCCCGGATTTGATTCATTGGCAACAACTACCCCATCATCATCAATTGCTTCACACAACTGAGTTGACTTGCTCCCTGGCGCCGCACACATATCCAATACATGATGGCCAGCCTTACAATCAAGCAGTTTCACTGGAATCATACTGACTGCTTCTTGCCGAGTTATTCGACCAGAATCATGCAGAGCGCGAAGAAGTATTTTTGCATCATCTGAAGGCCATTTTCCTCTTAGCCATGGCATCACCCAACCTTGCCCTCCACCACCTTCAGGTAACCAATCAATAGGCTTACCACCTAAAGATAGGAGAATCTCTCTTACCCATTCTTGGTCTTCTCGCAGGGGGTTCACACGCGCGGTTTCACTAAGTCTTGATTCAGCCGTTTCAATCCATGAATCAGTATCCTCACGCCATGTTTGCACAGCATCCCATAGGTCGCTTTTTGAAGGGTCTGCAAAGCCGAGTTTACCCATTCACACCACCCCCCTAACCGGTTGCACATACCTTCGTGCCGGTCCCCCTCCCTCAAGGGTTGTGGATGCGCTAACCCAATGAGCCATGCCCAGTGTCGGCTCTTACATGGCGGTTGGTAGTGGCGATGCTTTCAGCTTGCCCGCCACTCTGTTAACAGTCATTTTACTGTGGTCGTTTTTACAATGGTCTGCTCCTCTATGGTTGCCTGGAATGGCTGAGAAATATCCCGACAAAGCAAGATTTTACCGCCACTTTGACCGCAGTTTAACAATCCTACCAGTAGTATTGGTTCTGCTTGTAATCCTAGCTTTATTTAAGGCTCATTTTGCCCAAGATTTTACTCATGGGCATGTGGTGAATTTCGGAATTAGTAATTCATCCGCATGGCAAAGAATGTTGCATGGTCCAGCCAACACAGTAGGCTCACCTTGGTTAGGAATCATCATTGTTTTCGCTATTACTACCTTGGTAAAGGAGTGTTTTGGTAACTCTGGATATTCCTTATTTGATGAACAGGGGCCAGACCTACGTGCCCGCGTATTAAGATGGCATGGATTTCTATGGCCATTGATGTTGATTGGATTCATTCCTTCTGACGCATTTGCAGTTTACTCAGAACCGCAATCTTTCATCGGTTCACAAATCGCTCCACTTCGTACTTCACTTACGTTGATGTTTGCTGGGATTGGTCTCGGTATCTGGCCATATGCTGTGGCAAATTATTCACAATCTGGAGATTTGAAGGAAGGTGACAATTTTCTTTTAGCAAGTATAACTGCCGTGTTGGCATTATTTTTCCTCGTAATCGAAACTCTCCCATCACAACGAGTTGATGAGTTCGGTGAACTAATTGCTTTGGGCCAAATGACAGATTTCGCTCTTACCTCATCGTTGGTGGTTCTTTTATTGGGATGGCCAATTTTCTTGATGTTGTTGAGTAAAGTTCACGAAAAAAGAGGAGTTGCCAAAGGAAGACGTTGGCTTGGTTTAACGCGTTCTTTAACTCATACACTAGTTTTGATTTGGGTATCAGGCGCAGTGATACTGGAATCGCTTCCTCATATTGCTGGTTGGTCTAGTTCATTTTGGCTTTCATTGACTTTGATGCTCCCACTAGCAATCTTTGGATTTGTTGGGACATTGCTACCGATTGTGGGCTTAGATTCTAGACCGCGGCCCGAAGTGTGGGGTTTTTTCTTAGTGATGAGTCTAGCCATTCCATTCTTGACAATAAGAGAACCACTAACTTTAGTTTTGATTCCAGGTCTTTTCATGTCAATGACAACATTGCCTTTGCTAGCAACACATCCAGAGTTGCGTCCTAACTTACCTATTCAACGACGTGTGTTAGAATCAGTTGTATTAATTGGCTTAACGATTACAGCCTTATGGGGGTTTCATCAAATGTTCACAGGCGATACGGCTGCAATTTCATTGGCTATTGGAATAACTTTGATATTACCTTTAATCTCAATTTTCTTACTCAATCAAAAAATGGCAATTCCTAGTACAAATGTAACCAACAAGGATAGTAAATCCGGTGTTGAGGATTGACCTATCAAAATCACCTTTTCAAGGAGTTTTCCACCTGCAACGGTTATAGCACCGACAGTGCGCCTGCATTTCAGTTGACTGCGTTTTGTAGTCATCTAGATGGGATGCGAAATGACTGAAGAGAGTGAGCCAGCTGTAAAGCGACAAAAGAGGATTAGTCCACTAGCCAGAGCCAATAAACAGGCTTTCAAAGCGGCCCGAGTAAGAGCTGAGAAGACTTCACAAAAAATCAGTGAAGCGAAAGAAATCAGAACCCGGTTCAAGGATATTCATGAGCGTGCGGTAGAGAGTCAAGTTGAGCAAGGGCCTTTAGTTCCAGTTGAAGCACAAGTGGAGGTTGTAGAGGATGATTGGGTTTACCAGTCAATTGATGAAGAGACACTTCGAGAATTGAGTCACAGAGTAGTTCTCCAGACTAGTGCTGGCAAGCGCAAAGTTCTGTTTGAAACACAAAATCTCAATGAGGCAATGGATTGTGCAGCACGAATTGTAGAGTTCAGTGATGGCTGTGTTTTAGTAGAAACCGTTGACCCTTGAGTATAATTTAGGATTCGTCGCGTTCAAATAGGCGTGGCAGGTCGGGCGTTTTACATGGCAGTCAAGAAGGACAAGAAGTCGAAGGGGCCAAACATCCAGCAAGCAGCTGGGTTAATCCGCTACTTCGACGAAGAGTCAGATGATGCTTGGCAAATTTCAAAAGGCATGATTTACGCTGTCTGTATCGTATTCTCAGTTGGCGTTTACTTGGCTAACCAACCAAACCAGTGGGAGAACACTTGGATGTGGATGTGGGACAACCTGTTTGGTTGAATCAACTTCTAACATTATTCTTCAGAATCCGTTAGGTCAACGAAAGGGATTTCGCTTTCAGAATCATCGTTGATATCACTTAGCAAGTCATCTGCTGAGACATCGCTGGTTTTTGTAGCCACTTCAGCAGGAGTGATTCTATCTACTTCGTCTGGAAGTTCTTCATGGACCATAACATGCTCCTCTAATATTTCTTCATCAACGTCTAATGAATCATCTAGTAACAAGTCATCAGCTTCTTGGAATACAGTGCGCGTAACTTCTGTTGTTGGGTCAGCCTCAATCATTGAGGATTCTGCTCGTGCCAATGCTCGCTCAAATCCCGCGGCATTCTTGTCATGCAAAGCCGCTAAAGCAATCTCAATATGGCCACTTGCTTCTTCTATGGCACTTTCAGCATCACTTCGCTGCCAATTCTCGTAATCCATTTCTTCAAACTCATCAAGCCTCTTTGTTAGTGTTGTGAGCCGATCTTTGTATTTGTGTGCCTCCTCGTTCATTTCTTCCTTTGCGTACTGAATTAGGTCTTCCCACGCTTCACGGTGACCATTTGAATTAGTCCGAGTGGCTCTTTTCCACATTAACCCAAAAGTCGGCTCCCATGGGTTTCGTCCTAGAATTGCTACCAAATCAAAAATAAGTCGTGCGCGGTTTTCTAATGGACCTTCAATAATAAGTTCATTAAGAAAACAAGAATTAAAAAGTCCGAACCCCCAATACGAGCGGCTAGTGATTTCAATACGTAATAGTGAATCATTCGTAGTCATCTTCCAAGTCTGCTGGTCAAATCCGGGAGGAGATGTCAACATCGGGGGTTCATGTGCACCGAAACACCTCAACAATGCATCACTGATATCACCTAAGTAAAGGCTAGTTTTTCCATCTGGCCAGTTTAGATGACGTAATCGGTTCTCATCATCTACTTTCATTTCTGGCTTGCCGTGCTTTACTTGACACCAAAGATGGCTGTGAGTCGCGTCAATTCCGACTACCTCATCTTGCTCCACAGCCCACCCTCGTTAAGTTGCGTGCGCGGCTGTAGCATCATTGTTACTTCGCTATGATATGGTGGGTTGACTGTTGAAATATACTAGAATAGATTAATTTTTGAGACGAATTCTATCGTAAGGCTGAATAAAAGACTCGTTCCGTCCCGTTCTCATGGCGAAGAAGACGGGCTCGACAAACAATCGTTCCGCAGCAGCAAAGAAAGCAGCCGCAACTCGAAAAAAGAACGCCGCTGCCAAAGCAAAGGCAGAGGCTGAAGCAGCAGCAGCGGCAAAGAAAGCCGCAATCGCGAAGAAGGCCGCAGCAACTCGGAAGAAGAATGCTGCTGCGAAGAAAAAGGCAGAAGCAGCAGTTGCAGCAAAGAAAGCTGCAGCCGCGAAAAAGGCATCCGCAACTCGCGCAGCAAATACTGCTGCGAAGAAAAAGGCAGAAGCAGCGGCAAAAGCCGCAGCAACTCGGGCTCGCAAAAAGGCAGAAGCAGCAGCGGCTGAAAAAGCAGCGGCAGCAAAGAAAGCGGCAACCGCCAAGAAAGCCGCAGCAACTCGCGCTAAGAAGAAAGCAGATTCAGCAGCGGCTGAAAAAGCGGCCAAGCGAAAGGTCGCAGCAAAGAAGGCAGCCGCAACCAGGGCTCGTAAAAAGGCAGAAGCAGAAGCAGTAGAAGCAGCTAAAGTAGCCGCCACCGAAGCCGCTGCCGCTCTAAATGCCAAGCGAAGGCCAGGATTAATACTCTCAGTAGATCAACTTGATTCCTCGGTTTCTAATAAAATGCGTAAGAAAGTATCTACCTCTACAGAAGCACACCACATCAATGCGCGAGGAGACGCATCCAAAGTCATGAGTAAGGGTGTAAAAGCTAGTAGGGGTGCTAAAAGCACTTCAGATAAGCGTAAAAAAGCATTTTACAATCGCTGGACAGAAGGTGCAAATGCGCAAACTGTTGAAGAGTTCTCTTGGGTTAGAGAATTCACTTCATGATATCTTGATTCTATCACTCAATTTCACCGAACAGGTCGGCTTCCTGAGCCCTACGATAGACTTCTCTCAGAGTTTGGTCAGTGATATCGAGATAGACTCGTGTACTACTGATATCAGCGTGACCAAGCAATCTCTGAATGCTCACGATGTCAGCCCCACGTTCAAGTAAGCCAGTAGCAAAATTGTGACGCAATGTGTGCGGGGTTAATCGACTTCGCAAAATTCCAGCATCATCAGCCAAAAAATCCATCATCTTCTGTACGTTTCTTTGAGTTAGACGATGTCCTCGACCATTCAGGAATAGTGCCTTGTCATTTTTCCCAGTCCTTGAAGATCTGTGTCGCAACCATTTTTCAAGAATGTCTTTACTCCTCTTGGTGAAGAGAACTCGGCGGTCTTTGTCTCCTTTGCCCGACCACACATTTGCCGACATATCTTGATAATCCATGTCTATACAATCTAGCCCACACAGTTCACTTACTCGAAGTCCAGTTTCGAGTAGCACAACAACAATTACTTCGGCTAGAGGATTTTCTGATTGCCGACAAACTTGAATTAATTTACCTAATTCTTGATGTGTTAAAGTGCGAGGTAATCTCTTACTTCTTTGAGGACGCACTACCCAATCAGGCACCGCGTGTCCTAACCACTTTAAGAGGTGAGAAATAGCAGCCAGTCTAGCGTTAACAGTGGATGGCTTCAGATGTGAAATTGACTGTAGCCAGAGGTCCAATCTGCCATTATTTGGGTCAATATGGCCAACTCCTTCAATCATAGACATGTCCCCAACATCATTGGGATTGAGTTGACCTTCTTCTGGTATTGAAGTTGAAAGGTATTGTCTTGCAGCAATAAAGTAGGCACGAGATGTATGTTCACTCTTCTTCTCTGCTTTCAATTGTTGTTCATAGCATGACAGTAATGGTAAATCTTTCAGACGAGTAAGACGAGTTGGAAGGGTGAAACTATGGCCGACAATATCATCGCTGAAACGCTCAAGATATTGACGCGTTCCTGAATCCGCCCATGGTTGACCATTTTCGTCTTGTTTTTTTGACATTGTAACCTCTCTTCATCGTTAGTGCCACCGGGGTGACACCCATTCCCATCCCCTTACAGGGAACAGAGGTTGAACCACTCGTAATTATCAATGCTTCGTGTGTTGAGTAGTGTTATCCGCCCAACGTTCATTGAATCCAGAAAAGCCGCTCAGTAGGATTCATCACCAAACTCAATAGTTGAAGGGCTTACATTGTTGTTGTCAATAGAGTGTGAAATCCATGAGCCTAATTGTTGGTGAATCTTAGCAATTTCACCATAACAAATTATCTCATCACCCCGCCTCAACATGAAGGTTCGTCTCGGCTTCCAGATGTGCATTCCTTCGCGAGCAACTGCAAAAACAAAATGTTCATTGACATTAGTAAATACATCACCAATTTGTTTTCCATTCAATATTGGGTGTCGACTGACGTTTACACTGACAACTCCGTGCCCAGGGCGGCTGCGCAGAAGTTGGTCTAGTCCAACATTACTGAATCCTTGATTAATTATACAATGTTCAATGATTTCACCGGCTACATTGATGCCGGTCGCCCCCTCAATACCTTCTAATCCAGGAGAAGAATTTACTTCCAAAACTAGTGGTCCGCGGTTGCTTTCCAGCAAATCAACACCTGCAACATCAAGGTTCAACAAGCGAGCTGCGCGGCGCGCAACATCAGCATATTCAACAGGTAATTCGATACTTTCAACAGTACCATTGAGATGAAAGTTTGAGCGGAACTCACGTCCTCGGGACCGCCTCCTCATAGCAGCAACGACCTTTCCTCCGACAACAATAACTCGTACATCACTTCCATGACTCTCTTCAATGTACTCTTGCACAAGTACATGATGGCCCTCTGAGAGCAGTTTGTAGGTTAGTTCTCTAGCCCGTTCTTCACTGTGTACTAAGAAAACCCCACTTCCTTGGGTTCCCTCACTAACCTTCACTACCACGGGCATTCCACCTACCCTAGATAGTGCTCCTTCAACATCCTGCCAAGTTCTAACATGGCATGTGGTAGGGACAGGGATGCGGTTTTTTGTAAGCAACTGAGTTGCATGTAATTTGTCTCTGCTGTGGCTAATTCCGTCACTACTGTTGGCCACATAGACCCCAAGTCTCTCAAATTGTCTGATCAATGCAACACCATGGTGTGTAATCGAATATCCAATTCTAGGAATGACAGCATCAATTTCTACTGGCCAGCCGGCATTTAGAATGCGCGGTTCTTCATTCCCAACAGTGATGCTGAGCCGCATCGGGTCAAGAACTTCAACATAGCAATCCCGCTTTTCAGCTTCTTCCAAAAGGCGTCGAGTACTATACAATCTCGGGCCGCGTGATAAGATGGCCAGCCGGACAGTCATGATGTGTCGGGGACCTTCACCATTTTTGAGTCCTGTGGGTCTATTTTTCATCTATTTTACATTTTTTATTGACTGAAATTGTATTTCTAAGCAAATATCTAACATTTCAACAAAGCCTATCCTTTCATAATCAGGGAGGCGCTGCCGCTACCATGCAAACAGGTCCACCCGGCCCACCTAGTTCGGGACCAGCAGGTCCATCGAGCGCAGGACCGCCTGACTCACCTAGTCCAAGACCAACAGGTCCACCTAGTTCTAGGCCAAAAGGACCTCCAAGAAGTTCAGCGTCCTCTTCACTTTCATCTGGTGAGGTGATGGACGAGGGCGCATTTGAGAGATTAGCCGAAAAAAATGTGGTTCGTCAGGCTGAGATTGAGCGTCGAGAAAAGGTTGTAGTGTTAAAGAAACTTAGGAATGGCAAGCGTAACAATGTGATATTGTTATTGTTGTTAGTTGTAGTTTTTGGAGCCATTGCAGTGGCTCCTTTCAGCCAAGGAGATATTTCCAATAACCCCCATGAATTCAGTCAGGAGGTTGATATTCTAAACCGAAATGACCCTACTCATCCAGCCGCTTGGGAACAATTAGATATTGAATTGATGAGTACCAAAATATGGGACGGCAATGACGAGTTTTCAGGTTCAATCACACACGATTTAAATATCCCTGGGATTCCAATAGACATTGCTGGAGTAACCACAATCCCAGTTGATGTCACGCTAGTCAGTTACCGAGTTGATGGCGCAAACACTGGATTCCGACTTGCTCTATTCCCTTCTCCTTGTGATGAGATGTATGGACAAACCATAGAATCTCTTGAAGACCGGTACAAATATGGTTCAATAACACCGATGATTATTGGTAGTAAAATAAAGATATCTTTTGATGTTCCAGCGGGTAAATATTGTTTAGTCTTTGAATATGAGAATCCACCAGAGGTTCAGGGATTTCGAGCAACTATTGATGCAGAAGTCACACCTCGCTGGAACCTGCCATTATGCGCACCATTAGCCGCAATTTCACTGGTTCTAGCAATATTCGCTGGTGTCGGGGCCCATAAAGCAGGAAAAGCATGGAAGAAAGTAGCCCAACCGGCTTCACCTGCCAAAAAGAGTACCGAAGAAGAAGTCCTTGAACAGGCAGAGGAGGAGCGTGGAACAATGTCAGAAACCCTAGCAACTAGTGACACTGGTGAGGTTGATGCAATGGATTCCCCAACCCCAAGTGAACAACCAAGCTCAACACCACAAATTGATGAATCCATACAAGCTACTGCACCTGAGGTGACAGAGGCTCCTGCTCTTGTTGCTGAACCTACACCCGAAGTTGTTGCACCTGCACCCGAAGTTGCTGAACCTGCACCAGAAGTTGCTGAACCTGCACCAGAAGTTGCTGAACCTACCCCGGAAGTTGCTGAACCGGCACCCGCTCAGCCAGTTTACACCGATGAGGAATTACGTGCTTTAGGCTGGACTGACCAACAGATTGAGTGGCAACGCCAATCAGAACAAATGCAATAACTTTGATTCATCTTTACTGAACATCAAACCCGTGCGTAGCACGGGATTCTAGCATTCTCAGAGAATTGCTTGTCAATAGAAAATCGTATGTGTGCCCTGCTAAATACCGAAGGGGTTGAAAGCCCTAAGTGGCCCCAATGTGATTGGGTCACAGAATGGTCGATGATTCAATTCCAACTGCCGCGCAACTGGTTGGGCTCAAAGTTGTAGACCTGAAAGCAATGTGTAAAGAGGCCGGATTGAAGATATCTGGACGTAAGCAGGAGTTAATTGATCGGCTCTTAGAATCATATGCTTCCGAAGACGACGACATCTTACTGCTTGAGGAAGATGAAGATGAAACCAGCCAACAACCAACTGAGGATGATGCTGAAATTGAGGAGGAAGTCTTTGAGGCTGAAGTCTATGTTGCAGAATTAGACGTTGAATCTGATGACGACCTTCTCATTGACGATGAAGATGAAATTTTTGAAGCCGAAGTGTTTGAGGCCGAGTTGTTTGAAGAAGATGAGTTTGAACCCACTCCTATACGGTCTAGTCGTCCAAACCGCCTCACAGGTGGTTCTTTGCTTGGCACTCTAACTAGCAAATCAACAATAGCAACCTTACTTGTAATCCTCATCATTGCTGGTGGCGGATATTGGTGGTGGACCAATAATCTGGACCCATTCGTTGCTGAGCCAATAGAATATGGTGATGAAATGAATTTCGCTATCTCTAGTGGTTCATTCGATGTTGAAGGCGAGGATATGGTGCGTGAATTGGACAATCGCCTCAATGGAGCCCTATCTGAAGTCTGCGAGACATTCAATGTTGATTTCACTGGGACTGGAAATATAGCGGTAGCCAAAGGGGGGAATTCAGAATTACTCAATCCATCAGATACCGACTTAGTTGGCGTTGTGCAAGCAAGAGACGCATATGGGTTAACTTTCTTGGCAGTTGAACAGGAGTTAAATCATCAACTTTCAGCCACAGTATCATCAAAAACTTGGCTGGGTGACCAGACAGATAATCTCTGCTCTGTACCAGTTGGACCGATTTCAGGATATTCATTTGCCCAGACTTCGAAGTCTTGGACAGAGTTAACCAGCAAGGCGCTGCTGAGTACTCACAGCTCTGTCACACTCGATAATCAAGGTGAACAAACCGTAGTAGAAGCACTATCCTTTGGGGTGCCAGATGACACATTATCTGACTTAATGCCCGAACTTCTCCTTCCTCTAAAACCGGTGGAACTTACACCAATTTTTGGTAACTCTCTGCTCGAAGAAGGTCAGACTGGAACTAGTGGAAATTGGCGATGGGAAGTTGGTAGCGTAATTTCTGTAGGTGGTGAAATGGGCCTTCAGGTCAACATGGCACACACAGAAGTTGAGGGTTGTGTAGGTCGGGCCAATATGGTTCTCTACATCGTCCCATCATCCCCCTGGGCTGTTAAACAGCAGATTGACATTCGCCTTGAGAAGAGTCGTTATGACTCACCAGACTGTGGAATTTTGGCTGAATACATACTTGACAGGGCATTGCCAGACGGTTCTATCAGTTTGCAGTATACACTTGTGCGTACAAGTGATTCTACAGGTGAGGGGATGATTGATTGGCAATCATCCTATGGAAACCGACCTGGAAGCAATTCTGGTGCTCTATCAGGCGATGAGAATTGGGGTAGTAGCGGTCTGCACATGCCTGACCGTAGTGATGACAGGTCATGGCCGCTTGAACAGGCGATTGCCTGTATTATCAATCAGACTTTAGAAGCCGAAGAGGCTTCAGCAGCGTTGGCCACAGGTGGATATGTATATCGCGCAACCGATGATAGAAGTCACGGCCTAACCGAGTGGAATGTCAGTTGGGTTGACGATAACGATGCTGGTTGGGTTAGAGTTGAAGAGCGCACAGAAAATTGTTCAGTTCTCGATAAGGCTTCAATTGACCAAGAAGATAAACCGGCTCACCGGCGAGAGAGTATTCCCACTACTGCCAGCCTTCAACAAGTTGAAGCTAGGATAATAGATCCTAATCGTTATCCAATACTTGCCTCCGATATCGCTTCAGGCGGTTCATTATCTGATGACACATCAATCGGATATCTGCTAACAGTTCCACCAGAAGCCAGTGACCTTCTTGACCTAATAGACGGTTTGCAAGAGGGTTCAGTCATGGTATTTGGACAACGAGAATGGACTGAAAGTGGGATGGACAACACACTATCCTATGCGATTGATGGAGAGACCGGCAGAATGGTAGGGTGGGTCAAAACCTCCACCAACTCCTAATTTCCTCCCGTCACCCTCAAGAGTGTTTGAGTAGCCGCTAACCTGCGGTGCTATGATGCAAGACGGTGACGATTCCATCCCTGATGCTAAACCAGCACCAATGGTCATTGATGTTGAGTTTGAGGAGGAAGAGGTACAGATTTCCCAACCTAGAGAGTTTGGCCAAGCAGAAATTCGTGAACCTCTAAACCTCCCTAGAGCCCTACCTACACCTGAAGGTCGAGCACGCGTGGTGACGGTAATTAACCAGAAAGGGGGAGTGGCAAAAACCACGACTGTCATCAATGTAGCAGCTCATTTAGCCATTCAAGGAGTCAAGGTGTTGGTTGTTGATTGTGATTCCCAAGGTAATTGTGCTACGGGTTTTGGAATTAATAAATCAAGAATTAGATATGGAACCCGAACTCTAATGTTGAATCCAGAAGATTCAATCCGCGCCCGTCATGCAACTGGTGTTGAAAATCTCCATTTGATTGTAGCAGATCGCCAACTAGTTGGAATTGAGGAGGAATTAATTTCACAACTTGGTAGAGAAAGAAGACTAGCCGAAGGTTTGGAGGCACTCCTGCCGCACTACGATTTGATTCTCATTGATACTCCTCCTTCACTCGGACTTGTCAGCATCAATGCACTAGTTGCTTCGGACTCAGTAGTTATTCCAGTTCAAACCGAGTATTTCGCTTTAGAAGGATTAGCGCTCCTCGCCTCAACGATTCGTGAAATTCGCCATCGCCTCAATCCCCGGTTAGGTGTGGATGCAGTATTGTTGACAATGCACGCTCCAACCTTGTTGAACGGGCAGGTTGCAGCACAAGTGCGGGAGACTTTCCCGGACCTAGTATTAGACCCACCAATCAGGAGAAACATTCGTTTGGCTGAAGCTCCAAGTCATGGGACGCCAATTCACATTCACGCCCCAAAGAGTGCTGGTGGGCAGGATTATCTCAACCTGTCAAATGCATTAATGAAAGTCTGGGGGTTTGGTGAAAAAGATGAGTAAAACCCCAAAAAAGAGTGATTCCAAGAAAGGCTTGGGTCGGGGATTAGGTGACCTACTAGCCCAACATGATACTGATTTACCATTTCTTGGCGCTTATGGCGCCGCATCAGGTGAGCATGAGCATGGCTTACCTGCCTCTGCGGGTGAAGATGATTCGGAGCAATTGTTATCTGCGATTAAGAGATTTCTAAGAACTACTCTGAAGGAAGCAGAAGTAGAAACGGGTGAGGAAGAAGTTTCAGTTACTGGGTTCATAACCGCAAGCATCAGAAAAAAGGGCGGTGTCTCATTTGCAATTAATGGCTCAAACCTGCCTCTAGTGCCTTCTGACTTAGCAGCTCCAGGTATGATTGCTGGCGAACTTGCTGATGACAGGTCTAGCGCAGAAGTCACCATGTTACAGTGGGGAATTGAATCACGACGTCTACTCAGCAGACTGTGTGAGCATCATCTTCTCACTCAATGAAATCTGAAATTTCATCAAGCGCCTTGCGCTGAAGATTTGGGACTTCAGCGCCATCAGCAGGATAACCAACAGGCATCAGCAACATCGCTTTCTCATGTTCTCCTCGCCCCAATATCTCACCGAGAAAACCCATTGGTGAGGGTGTGTGAGTGAGGGTAACCAAACCCATATTGTGGATTGCAGAAATGAACATTCCAGCCGCTATCCCGCACGATTCTTGAGAGTAGTAAGTGGGAGACCACTCGCCATTTTCCCTTTTTCTTTGGGTGTGGCGGAAAAGAACAATTAGCCACGGTGCATCAGTGATATGCTCCTTCACATAGTCAGTTCCTAGAGGTGCCAAGACCTCTTCCCATTCGTCTGGTATTCTCTCTTCGTAGAATCGCTTCTCTTCGACTTCGGCAGCGGCGCGGATTTTTGCTTTCACTGCATCATCTGAAATTGCCACAAAGGTCCAGGGTTGTAGATGTGCGCCGGATGGAGCGGTGCTTCCCGTCATGATGGCATTCTCAATCAGTGTGCGCGAAACCGAGCGGGTTGAGAAATGCCGGGTTGTACGCCGACTGGCCATCAACTCAAGAAATTCTGAGGAGCGAGATTCCATTTCAGTCGCTGAAACTTCGTGAAAAACAAGCGGTACAAAGCCCTCTTGATGCTCCGACATAACTTAGCCGAAGCCCTCATCAGCCATCAACGGTTCTCATCGTCGCTACCACAGTTAGAACAAGCAAGCGAACCCATTGGGTCCCAGGCCGGTAGAACAACCGGTTTGGTATCAAGCGCCTTTCGCATCGCAGCAGTAAGGTACGATTTTGGCGCTGCAATCTCAAACATGTATTGGTCAAACCAAGAGTCATTCATCGTGTAATATCCATCGTCGCCGGAATTCTTTGCGCCCCATGAGTTCTCAACTCGCCACTTGCGTACACCGTTTTTGTCGGCGTCAACACCAGTGAACAGCATTGCGTGAGTCATCAACGAGTGATGGTAGTCCAATCTATCCTTCTTGTCTAGTCCGAATTCAATCCCATACATCTCTTCGAACTCAAACAGCTTAGCATCCCAAAGCCCGAGTTTACGGTGCATGTGTTTTCCGACATCACAACCCATCCAAACGGTGGTGCCATCCTCCAATAATTTTCTAGTTACAGTTTTCATTTCTTCAATTGAAATATTCAGGTACTCTACCGGCGGTCCACCGACCACATTTTGCAGGAAATCAACGGTGTAAGTCTGCATTAAATCATTTCTTGGATCATTCACAAGACAGACGTAATCATTGTAATCAATAGTCACAAATTCCTCCAAGAATTCGTGCGGCGTCATAGTTCCTCTAGTATGGAACTCGTTGTCCTTATCTCTCCACGACCACTCAAATTCTGTTGGAGGGGTTCCAAGGTGAATGCAAAGTAGTCTCCAAACATCTTGCATTCGTTTCTTTTTGTGCGCTCTTGCCTGAGCCTTTGAGCCACCATCATCAATCATACCTCTGATTTCACTTGCAATTGAGCGCACAAGTAGTCGTAGGTTAGCATTCATCCAGCGAGTTGAAGAGGAAGATTGTGATTCTGGGTAAGCTGATTTTGGTACCATACCATGTTTGTTGATGACATTGATTGCCATGTTCCATTGGCCGCCATCCTCACTTGGGTTATCAAGAATAAATCCAATCGTTCGGTCATCTAATTCACGGTCTGAGGTAACAATCATTGCTTCCAAGTTGTGATTCGCCCGCTCAAATTTGTCCCAAAAATGTACATATGCTTGTGAAAACTCAAATTCTTTGATATTCATTTTCTCCATTGCGCCAGGTCGCATAAGATTCAATACAGCAAAAAGCCAACAGCGCCCACTAGCTTTCTGATTGGTTACTTTCCATTCATCAATCTTCGTAGAGAATGTGAAATCGGTTGAAGCAACAACCTCCCTAGACAGAGCAATTTCCTGAACTGTGGTTTGGGTCACCGCATTCTGAACTATTCTTGCATCCTTATCTGCAGAGAACTCTTTTCTCAATCTATTGATTTCCTTAATCGTCATTTCACCGGTCATTCTAACAACCTCGCTCAACCTCACGGTAACTCGGTCGGGTCTAAGTGATTACTACTATGAGAAACCAATATTCAATTGGGTTGGATAGTTCAATTATCCATTCTACGCACTGCAATAGCCATCATTCCAAGAACGCTGACAGTTGCTAACATAGTGAATCCTGGCAAACCACCACCGTCTTCACAAGCAGACCCTCCAGATGTATTACCAGCAACCCAGCAGTCTGACCAAACCTTACCACCCCAACCCGATTCAGGGTATGTAGATGAATTACCGTCATCGTATCCAAGTGTGATGCGATAATTGACGTAAGAGTGATCTTCAACAGGAGTCATGGTTGTAATCCAAGTAGTCCCACCATCATTAGAAGTCAATTCTTCAGGTACAGGAGCAAGACATACCCCACTATTGAGGCAAACCTGCCATGTCCACGAAACATTGGTTCCGTTATTTGCAGCCTCTTGGTCAAGTGTTACAGTGATGTCAAATTCAACACCATCACTTGACTCACTTGGGGTACTGATTGCAGAAATTGATGTGCCTTCTATATCCAAATCTTGGTTCACACCACCCTCACTTGCAGATACTGCAGGGAGGAGGAGTAATGCGCAAAGAGCGAGTGCAATACCTCTCTTCATGGTTATACGGGGGGCGTCAACCTTCATCAAACCTCATGTTATCGGTTCAAGAAATTCACACGAATCAAATTATACGATTGAGAGGTATGTCCGTAGTGATGCGGGGCCGCCTTTCAGCATACTTAGTTGCGTTTCTTTTGCTACCTGCCCTTACAGGATGCATGGCTCAGGACGAGCCAGAACCATCAGCATCCGATTTGGTAATCTTTCCAGAGGTTCTCTCAGGCGCTCAATTCCAGTATGTAGAATTCACTGCAAAGATGGGGATGAGTGTACATATTCCCTATTTCGTGATGGACGCTGAATCAGGATATGTTACCAACAACACGACACTTCACTTCGATGGCAAAGAAACTCAATCAATCCAAATGCTTGCCCCATCCAACCTTGAGTTTGCTCATTTTCTTGTAGGTGAGGAGAACCAAGAAAGTTGGTCAATGCGGGCGACCAACCAGAGTTGGGATGAGTGGTTTAATTCAAGCGAGTTTGACTCGAAATATTCCTATGTGAAACATCCTGTTTTCCGTAACCCGCGTTCTGGTATATCTCTTAGTGAGGGGGCCAACCACAGCACAGGCTTGGTTGACGGGTATTCGGTCTATGAGTGGATGGACATGTTCACAGATTCTAACTCTGGATACAATGAGCGTTGGGGCCCATTAGTTTGGCGCGACCCAGCGTACGAAAGAGCGGCTGGATTTCTCAGGAGTCAGTTGGGATCAATGGGATTTGATGCTCAGATTCATCGCTATGAGAGTTCAAGTTCACCATTCGCAGTGAATGTTTGTGGTTACAAAACAGGAACATTGTTTCCTGATGAATGGCTTGTTCTAGGCGCACATCTCGATATCGCAGAGGTTGGTAGTGGACCGGGAGGTGGTACACATATTGGAGCACATGACAATGGTGCCGGTGTGGCGATGATGCTTGAGGCTGCTAGTGGGTTGACTGAGTTTGACCTTCGTAGGACTCTTGCAGTATGCTTCTGGTCTAATGAAGAGAATGGCTACGACGGTGTTGATAGATGGATTGACAATATTCCTAGTGAAGTCACCATCACCAATTATCTCAACATCGACAGTGCTGGAGTCAACTTTCCAGGTGACTACACTTTGGTGATGGACGTTATTCCAGATACAGATGATGAGTTGGGTGAGCAGTGGGAGTTTATTCACATGACAGAATGGCTTGGCTCAAACAACAATGATATTGCTAAAACTCTCCGAAATGGCCGTGACCTATACTATTCAGAAGGATATGCGGCGATGAAGGACCACGACCATACTCATCCTGACACTATATCTGTACATGAATCACAGAGGGGCAGGAGCGATTATGTTCAGTTTGCAGACCGGCTTGACGTGGTCTCAATGGATTTCGGTGCTATCACGGGAGGCTACGATTGCTACCACGCACCGTGCGACACCCTCAACGAAATGGTCGATTGGATGGAGAACAACAATGGCACAGGTCAGCAAAACCTGTGCGAGTCATTTGACATGATTTCTTGGTGGGTAGTAAATCTCGTATTCTATCTCGATGAGACGCCAATTTACTAATTAATTGTAAGTAATTGAGTGCTCTATTTCCATCATGTGTAGTTCAACGCCACTGTTACCTTGCGCCTCAAAGTAGAGCCGTGTGCCTATGACTGTGATATCGTTCGCCATCCCGCTACCGCTACCACTTATGATGTCGGCAACTTGCCAAGTTGAGTCGGTGGTAGTATCGTGTACCCACAGTTCGTAGCCGCTACTCCCATCATACGCCTCAAAGTAGAGCCGTGTGCCCATGACCGTGATATCGTTCGCCATACCGCTACCGCCGCTGTTGATGTCGGCCACCTGCCAAGTCGAACCGTTTACCGTCTCATGGACCCACAATTCTTCGCCGCTGCTTCCATCTTGCGCTTCGAAGTAGAGCCGCGTGGCCATGACCGTGATTTCGTTAGCATTCCCATGGCCGCTCCCGCTCCAGATTTCAGCCACCTGCCATGTTGAGTCGTTGGTGGTCTCGTGTGCCCACAGTTCATGCCCGCTGCTTGAGGTCCACGCTTCAAAGTAGAGCCGCGTGCCCATGACTGTAATGTCTGCAGCCCGTCCGCCAAAGCCAGAATTACTGATGTCGGCGACTTGCCAGGTAGAGTCGTTGGTTGACTCATGCGCCCAGAGCTCAAAGTCGTCCGTGCTACCTTTCGCCTCAAAGTAGAGCCGCGTGCCCATGACAACAATGTCGTTCGCATACCCGTTGCCGCTGCCACTCATGATGTCGGCAACCTGCCATGTCGAGTTGTTGGCCGTCTCGTGTGCCCACAACTCTTCGCCGCTGATGCCGTTGGTAGCCTCGAAGTAAAGCCGTGTGCCCATGACTGTGAGGTCGTAGGCATACCCGTTACCACTAGGGTTGATGTCAGCAACCTGCCATGTTGATCCGTTGGTCGTCTCGTGTGCCCACAGTTCGTAGCCGCTACTCCCATCATCTGCCTCGAAATAGAGCCGTGTGCCCATGACAACAATGTAGTTCGCAAACCCACTGGAGATGCCGCTCCTGATGTCGGTCACCTGCCATGTTGATCCGTTTGTCGTCTCGTGAACCCATAGTTCGTAGCCGCTTATTCCATCGCCTGCCTCGAAGTAAAGCCGTGTGCCCATGACAACAATGTCGTTCGCATACCCGTTGAAGATGCCGCCACTGATGTCTGCCTGTCTTGTGACCACGAAGTTACTGCAGTAGGTTGTGGTGTAGTCAATCTCTCCCGATTCGAGAATACCGTTCTGTGCTATTCCACCCCCATCAGCATTGTCTAGCCCTTGCTTCATGATGCGTCCCCCCGATGAGCACGCCTGCAGGGTGGGTGCAGAGATGCTAGTCAGCATGGTGTTTGGTGATGCGCTACCATTCGTACCGTTCACGCCATCTTGACCACCCTCACCGTTACAGATGTATTGAGTGTAATGTATTTCGCTGACTTCAAGCGAGCCATTATCATTAACATCAACCCCTACATCAATCCTGATTCCGTCTTCGGAGCAATACATGGTAGTGCCAGCGGGTGCGGGGGTAGTCACTGCCAGTACGCTGTGGCCGTCCAATCCGTCGGTACCGTTCTGTCCAGGATCTCCTTGGTCGCCAGTCTCTCCAACATTTCCTTTTTCACCATCAGTACCGTCCTGTCCAGGATATCCTTGACCGCCAGTCTCACCGACATTTCCTTTTTCACCATCAGCACCATCTTGGCCGTCGGTTCCGTTGACTCCAGGAGCACCTAGTGCTCCATCGGTTCCGTTCATGCCATCAACACCGTCAGCGCCCACTAGTCCAGCCGAGCCGGTGAGATCAACAAATGTCCAACCAGTACTAGTACATGTCTGGAATCCAGCATCATCCTCAACATAATACAATCTTCCCTTAGTATCGGAGTTACAGTTTGGAAGGTCACTCCCACTTTGTACATAGTAGACGTCCCATTCTCCAGCATCAGCCGGTGAATTTGGGTCATTTCCATCATTATTTATTATCATATATCCGGCTGCTGCAATCAACAGCAGCAATGCGAAGATTGATGCTATCGCTTTCTTGTGCATTATTTTGCATTAATCATAGGTATTAATGATGATTGTGTTCATTAATTTACAGTGCTAGGTCCCACAATTCATCTCCAACATGATGAATGACTACAATACTTGCGAGATTCAGGGGTTGTCTATTTTCCATTAGTATTCTGATTACTGGATTAAACATGCTCTGGAAGGCTAGATCAGTTGCGCAGACGAGGGATAATGAGGATTGATTACGAGTAGGTCACAATAGTCACTGGCTCGCAGACCCACATCTCCACACCGTAACTGGGATGATATGCCCAGAACACGAGGTAGGTGCCGACCGCTTCGAGGTATTCGGGGTTGCTGTCACCTGAGCCGGCACTAATGTCGTAAACCATCGAGGGGTTGCTTGTTGAGGTAGAGGTGCTGGTGTCGAACTGCCATAGTTCCTGCCCGTTCGTGCCGTCGTTGGCCCGGAAGTAGAGAGTCATCCCGACTACTGTGAGATCATTGGGGTTGCTGCCGCCCGAGCCGGAAACGATGTCGTAGACCATCGAGGGGTTGCTTGTTGAGGTAGAGGTGCTGGTGTCGAACTGCCATAGTTCCTGCCCGTTCGTGCTGTCGGCTGCGTTGAAGTAAAGAGTCGTACCCACAATTTTGAGGTATTCGGGATTGCTGCTACCCGAACCGGAAACAATGTCATAAATCATCGAGGGGTTGCTCGAGGAGACAGCACTCGTGGTATCGAACTGCCACAATTCGGCCCCGTTCGTGCCGTCGTTGGCTTGGAAGTAAAGAGTCGTACCGAGCGATTCTAAGTATCGAGGATTACTACCGTTATTGTAAGTCCAGATGTCATAGACCATCGAGGGGTTACTCGACGAGGCCGCGCTCGTGGTGTCGAACTGCCACAGTTCGTTCCCGTTCGTGCCATCAGTAGCCTGGAAATAGAGAGTCGACCCCACCGCTGTGAGGTCATTGGGATTGCTGTCTAGCGAGCCGTACCGGATGTCGTAGACCATCGAGGGATTGCTCGAGGAAGAGGTGCTGGTGGTCTCGAACTTCCACAATTCTCTTCCCTGCTGTCCCCCGCCGTCATCGGCTTGGAAGTAGAGGGTTGTACCGACCGATTCTAGGTATTCGGGGGCACTATCGCCCGAGCCAGAGTTGATGTCGTATACCAGTTCCTCAGCTCCATTGGTGAAATTGTATTTCCACAGTTCGTACCCGATTCCATCGAAGTAAACTGAGTGATACATCGTGTCGCCGATAATTTCAGAATGGCATCCCCCCATTCCATGAGCAACAACTATTCCGCTCTTGGACGCGGGGTCCATCTGCCACAATCCATGCTCTGTTGATGCGTATACCTTGTCGCCGTACACTTCCTCCGTTAGGCAACTAGATTGGGGATCAAAGAAACTAATGGTTCTTGGTGTGGGTAGAATCAACTCACTCGATATGGCGGAGGGTGCCGAGGTATCTAACATCCATAGGCCCCCACCGACCGACTGCTCAATCACGAAGTAGAGTGATGTGCCGACCGCTTGGGGGTAATTGGGTTCGCTGCCCTCAACGCCAATGAGGAAATCTTGGACCATCGATGGATTACCCGATGAGGCACCGCTCGTGGTGTTAAACTGCCACAGTTCTCTACCATATCCGCGGCCGTCATCGGCTTGGAAGTAGAGAGTCGTGCCGACCGCTCCGAGGTGGGTGGGATAGCTGTGACCCCCAGGCCAGATGTTGTAGACAAGCGATGGGTTGCTTGAGGATGCCGTGCTGGTAGTGTCGAACTGCCATAGTTCCTGCCCGTTTGTGCCGTCGTTGGCCTGGAAGTAGAGTGTTGTCCCCACCGATTCGAGGTACATAGGATAGCTGCCATCCGAGCCGATAATAATGTCGTAGACAAGTGATGGGTTACTTGAAGAGGCTGTGCTGGTGGTGTCAAACTGCCACAGTTCGTAGCCGCTCACAGCACCTCCGATGGCGTTGAAGTAGAGCGTAGTGCCCACTGAACCAAGATACAGCGGATTGCTGCTACCCGCGCCGGAAACAATGTCGTAGACCATCGAGGGGTTACTCGACGAGGCTGCGCTCGTGGTGTCGAACTTCCACAACTCCTGCCCGTTAGAATCGTAGGCATTGAAGTAGAGAGTGGTCCCTACCGCTTTGAGGTATCTCGGGTTGCTGCTTATAGTGCCGTTTCGGATGTCGTAGATCATCGAGGGGTTGGTTGAGGAGGCTGCGCTCGTGGTGTCGAACTGCCACAACTCGGTGCCATGCTGTCCCGTAGCCGTGCCATCGCTGGCCTGGAAGTAGAGCGTCGTGCCAATCGCTTCGATGTATCGAGGGTCACCGCCGCTATTCATCCTCGAAATGTCGTAGACCATCGAGGGGTTGCTTGTTGAGGTAGAGGTGCTGGTGTCGAACTGCCACAGTTCGTAGTCGTTCGTGCCGTTGTCAAACCGGAAGTAGAGTGTATTACCGACCGCTTCGAGGTAGGTGGGGTGACTGCCTAATTCGCTTTTATCAAGATCGGCGATGAGTCCCACCACCATATTCGTGCATAATGTCATCACGTAGTCAATCTCGCCGGACTCGAGTTGGCCATTGGCAGCAGTTCCCCCGCCATCGCCATTATCGAACCCCTGTTGCATGATGCGACCCCCCCCTGAGCACATAGCATGAGAGGGGGCAGAGATGCTGGTCAGCATCGAGTTTGCTGATGCACCCCCATTTGTTCCATTCACTCCGTCCTGTCCGTCCGCTCCGTTGCAGACATAATTGGTCTGGTCGACCTCGCTCACCTGCAACACGCCGTCGTCGTTGTCATCTACACCGACTTCTATCTTGATTCCGCCGTCAGCACAATTCGAGCCCGAAGATTCGGGGCTTGTGCGCGCCAGCGCGCTGTGTCCGTCCACACCGTCAGCTCCGTCCTGTCCATCGGTCCCGTTTATTCCATTGATGCCGTCAATACCATCCAGCCCATCCACGCCGTCGGCTCCGTCCTGTCCATCGGTCCCGTTTATTCCATTGATGCCGTCAGTACCATCATGGCCGTCCACGCCGTTGACCCCATCAGCCCCAGTTCCGTTCAGGCCGTCTGCACCGTTGGCACCATCGGCACCATCAGCACCATCGGTGCCATCAGTGCCGTTCACACCATCTGCACCGTTGGCACCATCAGCACCATCATCCCCATCAGTTCCGTTCACGCCGTTGGCACCATCAGTACCATCAGTACCATCTAGCCCCTGAGCTCCATCTGCACCATCAGTGCCATTGACACCAGCAGGCCCTTGAGCACCATTGGCACCTTCAGCACCGGTAAGCCCAGTAGACCCAGCAGGCCCAGTCAGATTGACAAACGCCCAACCAACATTTGTGCAGGTCTCAAAACCAGCAGCTGAGGCGACATAGTATAGTCGTCCCAGTGTGGTAGAACCACAGGTGGGCAGGTCATCTCTAGATTGGACATAGTAGACGTCCCATTCGTCACCAATCTCGTTATTGTCATCGCCATTATCGGGCGAATCATTATCAGTTCCATCGTTCATAATCATGTATCCACCCGTTGCCGCTAACATTAGCAGAACGAGCAAGCTGGCAATTACATCCTTGCGCATAATAATGCATTAATCTTAGGTATTAATGATGATTGCGTTCATTAATTTACAGTTCTAGGTCCCACAACTCATCTCCAACATGATGAATTGATTTTACTGCTTTACCAGAAGTTGCAGCAATCATATCTGTCGCATTCATAGTTGCCCAGCCAATTGCTAACGGCTTACTGTGTTCTTGGTCACGAATCCAGATTAAATCACCTTTTTCTATTGATTCACAAGCTGAATGAATACCTGCTGCCATGCAGTCAGCCCCATTCAGTAAGAACGGAATTGCACCATGGTCAACCGCGCACCATTTTTTTTCTGGAGCCCAAGCCAAACATCCACGAAGTGTGGGAAATGCGATTCGATCCCCCTCATCATCTGGTAAAACTTCCATTGCCAAAGGTGATTTATCGACAATCAATAGAGACCAAGGCCCATACTCTGCCTGCTCAAGAAAAGTAGAAGAGAAATCAACCTCAAGAGCCAAAGGTTCAGTCAAACGCCCAATCAAGCCACGGATTTTTTTGTGCCGCACTGGCTTTCGCTGCTTCAACTTCCAATCCTTTGCCACGACTCTTGAGGCTAGCACCCCACCCTTCAACCCTCGGCTTAACCCAATGGGTCAACCTTGAGAACCATCACCCTCTGCCCAAAACCATGAACGGTGCTTGGGGGGTTAGAAGAAATTACCATGCACATGCGCAAGAGATGGGCGGTGTAGCACCTTCCACTCCCAAGTTTTTCTTCATGCCGCCCGTAGCAGTAGTTGAGGCCGATGAAAATGGCAAAGTTGTCATGGCTTTAGGAAACCCAGAACATCAAATTGAACATGAAGTTGAGTTGGTTGTCCAATTAGGTACAGATTTGAAGCCAATTTCAATGGCTGTAGGATGTGACACCACTGACCGTACCGCTCAAGCGGTTGCGAAATCAAAGGGGACTTCATGGGTTGAGGCAAAGGGATTTCCTGGTGCTGCAGTTGTAGGTGGTTGGATTCCTTACATTGTGGGAGATTACGACATCGGCCTTTCCGTGAATGGAGAACTCAGACAGAGTTCAAACACCTCATTGATGGTTCACTCTGTTGAAACATTGATATCAGCGCTCAGTCAAAAAGAGGCCCTTTCAGAAGGTGACCTGATTTTTACCGGTACTCCGGCAGGAGTGGGGCCTCTATCACCTAGTGACAAAGTTACAGCGTGGATGAAAAATGAAGCCGGCGAAATCATCAGCCAATTCTCAGGCAACTGCCAATAAATCACGGCGGCACTGATTCGTGAATGTTGAGAGTTTCGCGTGCCTTTACCGGATCATCAACACTGAATACCAGTTCGGTTTCCCCTCTGAACTTTGAGAGAATGTAAATTGAGTTCATATTTACTCCTGCGTCAGCCAATCGACGAGAAAATTGCGCTAGGACACCGGGTTCGTCGGGCATTACCATTTTGAGAAGTTCTGAAACTGAGTAGTTGATACCTAATTTGTCAAGCACAGCTTTGGCTTGAGGTACTTGCTTGGTTACCAGTGCAACGTTTGGGGCGACTCTCCCTATCGCACAAATCGTTTCAATATTGATATTCGCTTCAGCCAATGCTTCGGTCACCCTTGCTAGTGACCCAGGCACATTTGGCAATTCCATGCTGATTTCCATCACCGCTTTCGTCCTCAATTATGGCGACTAGTACGGATTATATAACCTCCAACGGCTGAACTACGTGTTAATCGTGGCTTTCAAATAAGGGGAGCAGGTCGCCCGCACCCCGAGGGATGATAATGGCACACTGGCATGGTATCTCAAGACGCAAGCCAACTGGCGGTCGCCTGAAGCGACCAAACCGCTACCGCGGTAAGCGTCGAACCGAAATTGCATCCGAGAAACAGTTCGCTACAATCGGAACTCCTCATCGTAAAGTGTACCGTAAGCGCTCAGGCATTCAGACAGTCCGAATCCTATCTGACAATATTGTCAATGTTAACGACCCAAAGAAAGGCGTCACCAAGAAAGCCAACATGGTTACCGTGGTTGAAAGCCCTGCTGATGTCAACTATGTCCGTCGAAACATTATCACTAAGGGTACAGTTGTTGAAACCGATATTGGAAAAGTTCGTCTCACATCTCGTCCTGGCAAGGATGGAGTCCTTAACGGCGTCCTAATTGAAGAGTGATTTTCCCGTAGCCCTGATAGGGAACGAGTTCCCCGACAAAAGTTGAGGAAGAGCCATGACTGACCATAATCCTGACCGAATTGTGCTCTGGCCGGGATATTTCAACACCAAACTTTCTCGTACACAGGGACGCCGAGTTCCCAAGGAATCAGCAGTCTCTGACCCAACTCTTGACACACTTGCTTTAGCGGCACGAAATGTTGGATTAACCAAGATGAAACGAGAGGCTGATACTCAGCATCCAAAACGTGCATCACAGAAAGAAGGTCGACTTTGGCTTTCAAAGAAAGATTTGCAGGCAACCCTTGGTACAACCTCCAAAGAAGCAGTGATGCAGACAATTGGTAGCAAGTGGCGAGGTCAGCAACGTGAATTAAAGGAGCAAGAGATTGCTACCAAACAAGCCGGTCCAAAGGTTGGAGACAAGCAAGCTCGCTCACAGCGCAAGCAGGTTAAATCAAAAGGTCCTAGACGTCAAAAGAAGAAAAAATGGAAACTTTGACACAATTTCCGCTTTTTAATCAACAGTAATTTCAGCTGTTGGCACGGCGCGAATCCAGCCAAATTCATCAATTCCAGCCTGAATTTGAATTGAGGTAAGTAAATCGTACAGTTCTTGAGTTACTGGCCCAACCTGATTGTTGCAATATGAGGTGCAGATTTCACCATGACAAATTGCACCTATTGGTGAAATCACTGCTGCCGTTCCTGCACAGAAACATTCGTCGGCCTCTAACACAAATTGAATGTCCACTTTTTCTTCTTTCACCTCGTAACCTCGGTGACGTGCCAAATCAATGATGCTCGCCCTTGTTATCCCTGGAAGGATAGTACCAGTAAGTGCAGGTGTGTAGATAACTCCATCCTTGACGCAGAAGAAATTGGCCGCTCCCACTTCTTCGATGTATCTGTGGTGAACAGCATCAAGATAGATGATTTCAGCAAAGCCATCACTTTTTGCATTCTGACTAGGCATCATTCCTGGTGCATAATTACCGATTGCTTTGACCGCACCCGAACCTCCTGGAGCAGCGCGGTGGAATTCGTCTGAAACTTGTAGTGCAATAGGATGCATACCTCCTTTGAAGTAAGGCCCAACTGGAGAGACATAGATCATGAATGTGTATTCTGGTGCTGGTGCAACTCCAAGAATTGCTCCAGTTCCCCATAGAACCGGGCGGACATATAGTGCCCCTTTCCCAGTGGGTGGTACCCAACGCGCATTTGCCGCTACAACTTGTTCAACAGCATTGAGAAACATTTCTTCAGGAACTGGCGGCATACCTAATCTTCTCGCCCCATCCGCTAGCCTCTGAGCGTTTCGCTCGGGGCGGAATAGAACAATTCCACCGTTGACACCTCGCTGTGCTTTCATCCCCTCAAACAGCCCTTGACCGTAATTTAGAACTCCAGCGGCTGGTGAAATTGTGATATCACCATAAGGCTCTAACTCACCTTCCTGCCATTGCTCTCCTTGTTTGCAAGTGGAGCGATACATCATGTCAGTTGGTGTGAAACTGAACGTCATTGAGTCCCAATCAATTGACACATCATCACTCATTTTCAATCACCTATGCCCGCCCGCGGCGGCTCATTCAAACCTCAAGACATGGACTCGGTTATCAACCGTTACCCTTTTTCGGGTTACGAGGGTTCTTTGGGCTCTTACCATGTCGGGAGAGTTGGATGGTGCTTACAACCGTGCAAAGTTGCGTGGTGCAAGGCTCCTACATGGGTAGGGATACAGATTCAGGACCTGAAACAGTGATTGAGTTGTGGTGCCGTGCGCGCGAGGGCCACTCCATTCTCTTGCTAGTAACTGGAGTCCGGCCATGGTTAGAAATTTCAGTTCCAGGAAGTCCGAAAACTCCCACAAACCTTGATGATTTACTAGACCAAGTTAGGTCAATAAAGGGAGTCACGAAAGTACACGCGCCGGTTGACAAATGGTCAGAGCGAGGTGTGAAGCCACATTGGCGGGTTGAAGTCTCTCAGCCATGGGCTGTTTCAACTGGCCCCAAAGTAAGAGAACAATTAGAGCGAGATTGGACCGTGACAAGTGCCGATATTCCGTTCATTAATAGGCTGTTTATGGACAATGATATCGGCCCACATATTTCTGCTGAAGCCGAAGTTTTGTGGGCCAGTCAAAATGTTCCGGAAGCACTGCTTGAAGAATTACCTGAATTAAATAAAGGCGAATCTGCAAGACTTCAGGCTGCAGATAAGATCCGCGAGATAGGTGGTTCAGGACTCTATCCAGTTGACTTGATAGCGACTTGTGATTTTACGAAAGTTGTACGTTGTGAACCATTTTCCACACCTTTCGTTTTGATGTCTTTTGACCTTGAGACATCAATTGTTGAAGAGACTATTTTGTGTGCTGCTGCAGTTATTCAACAAGGGGATGGGGAGCGTGTAATCCGCGAATTTCAAGGAAGTGAAAAAGAAATTCTCGCTGGCCTTAGTCAGTTGGTCAGAGAATATGACCCTGACATTATTACCGGCTACAACATAGACAATTTTGACCTACCACGTTTGCACACTCGCATGAAGTCTCTTGCCAATAGGAATGATTTCTCTAGCGGCGCAGATTTGTTCGGCTGGGGGCGAGTGCCAATCATTGAGAGTGAAGCAAAGCGTTTGATTCCTGGCCGAGATTCTAACCGGCGAACTTGGCGAATTCATGGCCGCTGTGTCCTAGATGCGTGGTGGCAGGCAAGAACTGTGTTACGGCCAAAGCGCGAGACTCTCAAATATGTCTGTAGATTGCTTTGGCCTGAAAATGAAGACCTGCAAAAGATGGATGTTGATGCATCGCAAATGGATATGGAATGGGCTGAAAGGCCAGATGTTGTGATGGAATATTGTGTTCAAGATACCATCCTACCTTTGGAAATTTTGAGAGAAATCTCCGCTGTCAAGAGAAAAGAAGCATTAGCATCTGTAGCAGCCGTTCCGCTAGAAGTAGCGATTTCAGGGACCACCTCACAATGGATTGACAGCCTTGTCATCAGACTAGCAGACAGAGAAAATATTGCAGTACCACGAACAAATAGAGGTGGCCGCGGCGAGCAAATAGTTGGCGGCTATGTACACGAAGTAGAAGCAGGAGTATCCCGTTGGATTGCTGTGCTTGATTTCAAATCGATGTATCCATCTATCATGATTTCAAACAATATCTGTTATACTACAAGAATTGACAAAAACACTCGCCCCGATGAGGTCCCAGAATCTGGATACCACGAATCACCTCTTGGCGCAAAATTCCTACCAGTAGAAACTCGCCGTGGAATAATCCCCCGCCTCCTTGAAGATTTGATGAACTTGAGGTCCGAGCACAAAGCAGCTCTCAAAATAGCCCAAGAGTCAGGCGACAAAGTAGCCGAGCAATTCCACGATAAAATGCAATACGCAGTAAAAATTCTAATGAATTCATTTTACGGAGTATTCGCCTCCAAATTCTATCGTTTCACCCACGAAGATTTGGGCTCATCAATCACCGCATGGGCAAGATCAAACATTAAGAGCATCATCAATCAACTTGATGAAGAAGGTCACCATGTTGTTTACAGCGATACTGACAGTGTGTTTGTCGAAGCACCAGTCAAGGAAGATGCTCCTTTGAAAGAACCAGCCAAAGGAGAAGACCGTACGGCTTGGGATGAAGCATCAAATGAACTTGTCAAATTTGGTGATGAATTAGCAGACCGCTTCACCAAAGAAGGGGCCGAACTAGAGTTTGAGACAGGGCTCTCATCATTTTTCAGTCACGGAGCAAAAAAGCGCTATGTCGGTCAAGTAATATGGCCCGAACCAAAACTCCTCATTCGTGGTTATGAAGTTAGGCGAACCGACTCCTTCACACTACTCACAGATGTCATGACCGAACTTTTTGAGATGATTCTTGACGGCGAATCAGATGCAGCCGTCAACATGTGTATGTCCTTGATTAACAAAGTGAAAGGCGGTAATGTCGCTCCACGAGATTTGGTGATTAGTAAATCATGCAAGGGTAAAGTTGGAGCAGGTGGGGAAATAGACTTCTCCAGCACATATGTTAACCCAGATAGGATGGTACAGGTTAGAGCCGCTAAACAGCGGATTGAGGCAGGACTCAATTTCACTCCAGGGATGAAAGTTGGCTGGTTGGTGACTGATTTTAGTAAAAGCCCGATGGAAGTTGCAGCATGGTTAGAAGATGAAACAGGGGTTGAACAGACTGAATATGACCCTGAATTCTATGTCAAACGCTTGGCTACTGCCCTTGGCCGCATTACCGAAGCATTTGGTTGGAGTGGTGACGATTTAATCAAAGGAAACCGCCAAGCGAATCTTTTCAGTTTCTGATACCCTGCCCTCAAGCCTAATTTTGGGTAGCGAAATGTGCTAATAGAAACCGAATGTATGCTATACGCATTACCGAATGGTTGATGGCAGGCCGCCACGCGGTATAACATGATGAAGAGACACAACGTTAGTTCAATGGTTCTCGTTTTGACATTGCTTGCTGCAGCGATAATTCCTGGTTGTTTAGAGTCATTCAGTTCTAATTCTGCACCATCTGCATCCTTTTCATTACAAGAAAGTGGCACCTTGAAGGCAGGGATGTTGCTTCATTTTGATGCAACGGCATCTTCAGACCCAGATAGTGACGATTTGACATATTCGTGGAATTTTGGTGACACGAATACGGCTACAGGAGACACAACATCTCACACGTATAGTTCAGAAGGAGATTATACTGTCAAATTATCAGTCTCAGATGGAGATTTTGCAACAGAGAAAACTATGACCCTGAATATTCTTTCAGAGGATGCTGCAGTTCCAATCGCAGAAATCATTACTGCAAAGGACGATGATTGTGATGACGAACCCGCTTCTAGTTCAGGGACTTATATCCTCGTGTGGATTTGTGACGACACAATGGATGAAGGGACTAGGGATTGGGACCCATCAACTACTCTAACTCTTGATGCAAGTGAAAGCGAAGCAGTGGGACCTCAACATCTACATTGATAGTGATGGAGATGGTGACAAAACCAACGATGATGATGCTGATGGGGAATCCTATTCTTGGACCACCCCGCCCGGTGAATGGAAAGTACGTCTGAGTGTCACAGATGACCAAGGGATGGTCTCAACAGAGGAGACTTGGGTTTACGTTAATGCACGGGCAATTTGGAGCAATTTGGAGATTGGGCGTAACAATTCTGCTGACAATCCACGCCAAGAATTTACCGCTCCACTAACATACGATTTTGAGAATTCTCACAAATTGAACCAGTTCAAGACTAGGCTTGTATATCCGAAAGAGGACCCAGGATCTGGTATCCCAGGCACAGAGCAGGACAATAGAATGGACCTCTATTTCTATAACGAAACCGATGAAGAGGTTCGCAATAGTAGTTCAAATTCAGATGAACAGCAAACCGATTCAGATTGTTCTGAAGATAATTATTGTTTGACTATGACATCTAGCACTGGCGATTTCCGAACTCATTGAAGTTCAGATAATCCTCAAATATAAATGAGGTCATTCGCGTCTCAGTGGCCCTTTTAGGGCCCTATTTAAAGAACTGTTATTCTGCGAGTGGTTCAAATAGGGATGGTCTGTCGGCGGGTCACTCAAAGGAGTGTAATTAGCATGGGTTCACAATGGGAAGACAAAAGCAAGGATCACTTGAACATCGTTTTCGTAGGTCACGTTGACCACGGAAAATCGACCACAGTAGGTCGTTTGATGCTAGACACCGGACACATCGAGGCTCACGTTATCGAGAAGTTCGAGAAGGAAGCAGCAGAGCGTGGAAAGGCGGGATTCGGTTTCGCTTACGTTATGGATGGCTTGAAGGAAGAGCGCGAACGTGGTATTACCATTGACGTTGCACACAAAGAATTCTACACCCCTAACTATTACTTCACAGTCATCGATGCACCTGGCCACCGTGATTTCGTCAAGAACATGATTACCGGTACTAGCCAAGCAGATGCAGCAGTTCTGAATGTTGCAGCTAACGATGGTGTCAACGCACAAACCAAGGAACACGCTTTCTTAGCTAAGGTTCTTGGTGTCAAGGAACTTATTGTGAACGTCAACAAGATGGATATATCTGGTGTTGATTGGTCAGAAGACAGGTACAACAGCGTTGTTAAAGAAGTCAAAGAACTACTAAAAATGGCAGGTTTCAGGTCTGATGACATTCCTTTCATTCCATGCAGTGCTATTGAAGGTGATAACGTATACAACAAGAGTGACAAGACTCCTTGGTACAATGGACCTACTCTGTTCGAAGCAATTGATTCAGTGAAGTTGCCACCAAAGCCAATTGACAAGCCACTGCGCTTGCCAATTCAGGATGTTTACAAGATCGGCGGTATCGGAACAGTCCCAGTCGGAAAGATTGAGACAGGTACCCTAAACGCTGGAAAGACAGTTCAGTTCAACCCTTCAGAGAAGAGTGCTGAAGTAAAGTCAATCGAGATGCACCACACAGTTGTTGAAAAGGCACAACCTGGTGATAACGTTGGATTCAACGTCCGTGGACTATCAGCAACCGACATCCGCCGTGGTGACGTTGCTGGATACACAGACAACCCTCCTTCATATGTACGCCACGATGAGACCTTCATTGGTCAAATCCAGTTGATGGACATCCCAAAGGCAATTGGCGCTGGATACACACCTGTGTTCCACGCTCACACTGCACAAGTGGCTGTCCGCTTCGCTGAACTTCTTGAGAAGACAAGCAAAGGCCAGAAGACTGCTAAGCCAGACTTCCTAGTAACTGGAGATGCATGTCTAGTACGTTTCGCACCAACCAAGCCAATGGCAATTGAGGAAGCATCAGTATTCCCTGAACTATCTCGCTTCGCTATTCGTGACATGGGTAAGACAGTGGCTGCTGGCGTGTGCATGAAGATAGAGAAGAAGTGATTTTCTAACTAATGGAGAGCACTAAGAATTAGTTTCACAGGTCGGTTTCTTCATGGCAAGCATCACAGCAATCAAAGTCACTGGTATGAACCATGTTGATGTTGATAATTTGTGTAATGGTATCAAGCAAATTTCAGAACAAACCGGCGTGGCAATGAGAGGCCCAATACCGCTTCCAACCCGTCGCTTGGTAGTTCCATGTCGCAAAGCACCTGATGGTGAAGGTTGCGAAACCTGGGATCACTGGGAGATGCGAGTTCACAAGCGTTTAATTGAATTAGAGATTAACTCAACTAAGGATGAAGCAGTTCTTGCACGAGTTGTCCACGGTTTGGAAATTCCAGACACTGTGACCATTGAAATTACTCTGCGCAATATCAACTAGATTCATCTTAAGCAATAGATGCATCTTCTGCGAATCCTGCTGCAATCAATCCTGATGCAAAGTCAGCTTCGCAAAACTCAACATCACCTTGCATCAGTTCTAACTCGTTGCCAGCAGTATCCATAATTGCCGTTGGTAAGTCAGTTAACATCTTGATACGAATCATTCCTTCATCAGCCCCAGTGGATTGACTAGTAACATCAGTTGAATCCCCACTTCCTTCAAGCGATACACCTTCTTCAGAATCAGATTCTCCCGAACTTGTAATGTCTGGCTTTACCATCCCAGAGGTAGGGTAGGCATTCATTTTGGCAATTCTCTGTTCATCATCATCGTCAGGGTCTTCATATGGTTCGGATTCAACTTTTTTGACCACTACTTTCGGCGGTCCTTGTCCTGTAATCCCTCCATCATCCTTGACAAACGAGTCTAACTGTATTGTACCTCGCTCAACGATAGGGTCTTGCTCAGTTTCCCCAACCAATCCTTTTTGCAAGACATTCCATGAAACATGGTGCTTGTACTTCTCAATTAGTTCATTCAAACCCTCGTAAAACGCCCTCTCCGCAGCGTCATGCCTCTGCCAGTCAAGGGGAGATAGTGCGCTCTTTGTTTCTCCTAGAACATCTCCATAAGGGGCTGATGCTAGATTATTCGTAGATGCATGTCTGACGAATGCAGTCAACCTGTGTTGAGTTAAATCTGCAACAGCTCTTCTGACATTCCCTTGTCGTCGGCTGAGGTTTTGTGCTTTCACACTCCATCCTTCAGATTTTCCAACATCTGCCAGTTCAATATCGATGTTTGCAAGCAGAGTTGATACTTGGGGCCAAAAATCAGGGCGAGGCAGTTCTATTGGGTGATTTTGTTTGGCTTGTTGCCGCACTAAACTGAACAATTGGTTCTCAATTGCCTGCAATTGTGCTGCGCTAACTCGCGTAACTTCAGACCCCTCCCCCCTCATTTCAACTCGCCCGATTTTCCTCTGTTAGAAGGCATCCTAAGAATGCTTCACTCAAAATCATCCCATAATTCCGATAACTCAGTCACGGTTAGAGAGAGTTCAAACGAAGTGAGCACACCCAGTTATGTGCAGAGGTGGAGCCATGGTGGGGAATTCAGATACAAGGAGAGCCCATCTTCTTGCCTTGTTACTCATCATCATGCCAATGACGGCGTTAGTCTCCGCTAACCAAACTATGTGGGCAGGTCCAAGTGTTGTTTCATCTCCTCCTGGTGGTGGTAATGTTACTGTTACTGGTTTCCAAGTCCCTCAAGGTGAAGAAGTGCTTGATGCTTGGCTAGAGGTCAGCGAGGATGGTATGACCGACCTTGGTACCGGTGTTGAGTGGGTTGAGGATGCTAATGGTAAACTCAATTTTAGTTGGGGTCTTTGGAACTCAACTACCGCAGATTTCTTTGATGGTGCACTGAGTCTTGATGCAAACCATTCGGTTGGTAGAATAAATGACTTTGAAACCTTGAAGCGGATAGTTCAGAATTGGCAATATGGTGGTACACCAAGTGTCTGGGAAATAAGTGATATGTTGGGGATTGCTGGTCCAATTAATGGTTCAGGTCGTGAATCCAGTGGTGGCTTGATTCCAATTGGAGGGGTGACTGGACGTTACATCATCGCTACTTCCGACGACCAGGCACTTCCAAATGGAGTTCACAGTTGGATGGAATCTCCAGATTTTTATGTACCAAATGTAATCAATAATTTCAATCTTACTTTTTCATATTGGCAGCATATGTATACGCCAAGCGAAGTTAACGGAAATGCTGATGGCGCTTGGGTTGAGATGAGTATTGATGGTGGTGCAAATTGGGATTATATAACCCCTGAAGGGGGCTACAATAACCGTATTAATTCTGCAGCACCAGCTCCTAACGGTAGCGGTGGTTCAAATTTTGAAGTGTGGGCGTCACCTAATGCAACCGGCTGGCAACAAGGGAAATTCAACCTTGATAACTATCCAGGAATTGCTAATGCTAGCAATGTGCGCTTCCGTTTCGTTGTTTGGACAGATGTCAATTCAACGGTCCAAAGACCAGGAATGTTCCTTGACAATGTGAACCTCACCAATTCAGGAGCAGAGTTCGGTTCTTGGTTCCATGGTAATCTATCAAATTACTATGCAGACGGAGCTAATTCATTCCTTTCATTTGAAGTCAATCTCTCAAACGCAAGCGGCCCAATAATGTTAGACTATGCCGTTGATTTTGATATGGAGGGGGACATCTATGACAATTTCAACTGGGAATGGTCACTCAACAATTTCACATGGACTTCCTTCTCCGCACAGATGCCGTCTTTTGGAGTTCTTATTGGCGGTCAAATATATGTTGATGATTCAAGAGGTTGGAAACCTCTTTCACATCCTTTACCGCAATCACTCGCTGGTAACTCTTCTGTTTACATCCGCGTCTACCTTGAGACAGACTCATTCCCCGGTTCAGGTTTTGGTGGTACAACTCTAGACCCACCAGAAGGATTGTTTATTGACGATGTGCGAATATCTTCAGGCACAACGGGTAACCAAACAACACATCTTTATCTAAATTTCACCGATGTCAATAACGGTAATGCTACACATGGAAACATTGGTTCAGGGTTAGACGAGTGGCAACATCTAACCACTCATGGTGTAAATGGCCCTTCCTATCAAACTGACTCTTTTGAGAATTCACCTCTCCTTCCTGAGGGCTGGGTAATCGATACAGACCGTGGCAATGGGTGGGAATTCCGTGCCCATAACACAACATGGGTGTACGGCCCAGATACTCCAGATTCAGGTTCTTATTACGCAGGTATTGTCTTTTCAGATATCTATCAACCGAATACTTGGACGCATTTGATATCCCCTGCTTTGGCAATTCCTGTCGGTAGCCATGCGCGAATTTCATTCAACCAATTTGTTTGTGCTGAACCTGGTTGGGATGGTGGTGTTGTTTACATCTCAACCGACGATGGTCGTACTTGGATTCCTTATGGCCAGAATGAACCAGATTTCTATGACACCCAACAGAATCAGAATCCGAATTCTGATATCTACAATTTGTGGGCAATGGATGGCAGTAATTCAAAGCCTACTTGTTATGGACAGCGTGGTCCTAGTAATAACAAATCATGGGTTACCAAGGAGGCTGATGTTAGTCAGTATGCTGGCCAAGCAATAAAATTGCGATTTTCGTTTTATTCAGATCCGCTATTGGAAGCGGATGGTTGGTATCTTGATGATGTTGGACTTTATGTTGACTGGTTTGAAGAGCAGGGAACTTGGACAAGCGATTTAATTGATACAAGTAGAAATGGTTTGGGAACGATAGATGTTGATGCCACAGTTCCGAATGGAACTTGGGTCCGCTGCTCACTAATAGATGAAAATGGTGCAACTCTGTTAGGAATGGGAAATCTTAGTTTCCCAGTAATTCCGTTACCCGGTTCACTTGGTGAAAAGGTGAGAATCAAATTAGAGATTGGAACTACTGAACCGGAATTAACACCAAAGATTCACGCATTGTATGTTGGAGGAACAAACATCTTCTCAGCAAGAGATGCATCAAATGGTTGGGTAATATCACCATACCTTGATTTGAATCAGACATCAGGCAACCTGACAAATCCAGGATTAGCGACCCATTCAGTCACAGGTCCTCTAATTTATGCGAATAGCCCAATGGAGGTATTTGAGTTATCAGGGGTAGGCGCCGGTGTTCTTGTGACATTGCTAGACGAGAGAGGAGTATCATTCAATTATGGGTCCTTAGGAAATAAAACAGTTCAAAGGACAATACCTCTAACGGCATATCGTGTTCAATTTGACCTACAGCCTGGGGGCTGGATTAATTCACTAAGAGTTTCAGGCCGAATTCTTCAACCGGGATTAAATGTCTCAATAGATGTTGGTGACGATGGGTCAATTGATTGGGCATTCATTGAAGGAAATGATGGACGTGGTCAACTTGGATGGCAGGATTCTCTAATGTTATCCAATTCAAGAAGTGCAACTACTGATTCCCAATGGAACGGCATGAATTTCATATCTCTTCTAATTCCAAATGGCGCAATTGTAACTGGAGGTGTAGTCGGCGTGCAAACTTATCAGCAGTCGGTTGAGGTTAACCTTTCAATAGCGGGAGTATCACTGCTTAATCAGCAAACTATTGAAAATGGGTTAGGAATTATGGTGCCATTAAACACAGCAGTCATTCAGTCAATCAATGCTCAAGTTGGTATGCCGTTGCCAAACGCAACAAGGGATTGGAAGCAAATCCCAATTTCATTTGATACAACTGATTTAACCCAACTCCGTATTTATGGAGTGAACTACATCTTGAGGGATAATGTATCAGGACTAGGGCCAATAGTTTCTCAGGCAGTGAATGCAAGTAGCCCAGCCAATGGGACTTACACCATTCCAGTTCGAGTTGATTCAGAGGCCGGTGGCATCGGATTGTGGGGTGGGGTTGAGCATGCCCCGCTATTGGTCAATGAGGTGGTTTCAGTGCCAGAAACTTGGCTTCCAGACCGGCCTACCATCATCACAACCGAACTCACTCATTTGTACGCACGGGAACGGTTGTCTAGTGCCAATCTAACATTAACAGCCCCTAGCGGGGATTTGATTTCATTCTCCATTTCAGATCTTTCAAGCACCCCTACATTCACTCAAATTAGTGGGGGTGGCCAAGTATCATTTGATACAACAACTACCACAATTTCACCAATTGAAAGAGGGTGGCAGATTGAATGGCATCTACAAACGGAATGGAGTTGGGATGATGTCGATTGGCTAGATGTTGCTGCTGATTCTTGGGCAGTTAGTGGCGCCAACCTTGCTGATGATGTTGTTAGAATCGGCGTCGGCTCAAAAGCAGTTGAGAATGATATGGAGATTGATGCGTGGGAAGTTAGGAACCAAGATGACAACCTGCTTTCCACCCGCGGCTCGCCAGCGTATCCATTTGAAATCGCAGCCGGTTCAATTGTTGAGGTCTCTGGCAAAGTCCGCTTTGAAGATTCAACAATGCGTCCTTCAAATGACAATTTCCAGGTCACAATCCAATCTGAACATATCAACGGAACATCCCAAGTCGTTGCTTCAAGTGGACCAAACGGTCAGTGGAACGCTAGCGTTGTTCTCGGCCAAGCAAGTGGGGAAGTTAATCTCACAGCATGGATTCTTCGGCCAGGCCCTAATGGCGTGTCTTTGAGTGGTGCAACAGATGTTACTAATGATAGAACACCTGTTACTCTAATTATTGATTCCAACCCACCGACTCTCGGCCCATTGTTGGCCTACACACCAAGTGGCCCAAGACCGGCTGATGGCAATGTTTGGCCAGAGGACAGACTCTTACCTCTGTCAGTTGAAATATCAGAAATTGAAGCTCTCGGAGGCCCACTATTATTGCATTCATGGAGAGAAGGTATTGACGACGTAGATAGAGACGGTGAAGCTGACGAATGGGAATATTCAATCATGCGTGAAATAACGCCAATGAAAGCAAACGGGACAGTGAGAATTGATTTTCCATCTTTAGAGTTGGTAACAAATGGGGAACTTGGAAAGGTTTCACTTTACATTACTGGGACTGACCTAGCAGGACATCCAGTGCTCAATGGTGGGGGTCCTGGGATTGATAATGACATGGCAACACTAGTGACTCAGGATGACTTGCCGACTTCAATTTCACAACCCTCAATGTCTCTTGATAGGTGGGGTGATAATCTACTGGTTGGCCAAATCCATGAATTCTCATTTTCACTTACTGATGACAATGGTATTGGTTCTATTGACAATATCTTGATTGCGTTAGCGCCGGGAGATTCTCGAGGCGATATCTGGCTTGATCCTCTCTCAAGAGAATTATCGGTAAATGATAATTCTCCAATCAATCCAGTTGGACTAGTTATTGACGACCTAGCCGCTGGCTCTTACAAGGTGAAAATTCAGTTCCGCTTGGGTGTTGGTTCCCCTCAATCATGGAATACTTCAACCCAAAAGCCCAGTGTAATAGTGACTGAGCATGGTCAAGTTCTAGAACTAGGAAGTAATTCACTTTCTCATCTTGCGTGGAGTGTTGATGGTCGAGTAAATCTGATGTTGGTAAGTGCCGACGACCTTTCTCCTCCCAGCAGTGAATTAATTGGAAGCACTCTTTATCTTCAACCTGATGATAGATTCAATTTTTCAGGTCAATTACAACATCCAGCGAATGGGTTGAATGTGATACTGGATGGTGATTGGCAAGTCAATTTTAGTATGGATGACAATCAAAATGATGCCAAAAATTGGTATATTCAACTTTCCGACTCCTCCTCTTTCATAGCCACTTCTGATATTCCACAAGCGAGGTGGAATCGTGGGTCAGCAACGGTACAAGCGATAATAGTTGGAGGCGTCCAAACAATCCCTATTACTGATATGAAACTACATATCGTTATTGATTCCACACCTCCAACATTGGATTTCCCTGTGACTACACTTAGTACCATCAACTCAAATCAGATGATGCAACAATTAGTGACGGTTCGGGTAAACGAAGCAGGAGGGATGGGGCAAAGCCCTCTAGAGTTGCACTGGTCATTTAGAAGGCATGGCGTAGAAATTTCGTATATGCACGGGGTTTCACAATTACCCCTCGCAACTGAGGCAGAGGGATTGTGGACTTACTCTACTAGAATAGATTTTGACGTTAACCCAGATCGTCTCCTTCCTGAAGATGATTTGGTGATATGGATAGTTGGGGCCGACTTAGCAGGCCATTCCTTAGTTGGAATAGGTACTGAAGGAAATAGTAGGATGACTCAATTACGAGTCATATTTTTCCAACCAGTTATTTCAGAATTAACTGTAAACCCATATCAGCCAACCATTGATTCGGCGTTCACGATCGATGGCCGAGTTTCGAATGAAGGAAATGATATGGGCGTTGTCAAAGTCGGATTATGGGCCTGGCAATCAACAGGTAGTGGAGGTCGTTATCACATTCTCAATGAGACTAATTTGACCCTTTTACCTCAGCAGCATGCCTTTTTCACATTCACGGTTGAGGCTTGGACTGTTGGTGATTTGCAACTATACATTGCCATTAATGATGATAACACAAATCTTACAAGTGTTCCAGTTGGACTTGTTCGTGAGCAATCTACAGGTGAGATTTTTTGGCAGACTTTAGACTCTCCAGCTGCGTTTGGTCTAATGATATTACTTATTTCAGTAGTACTAATGATTGTAGTTGCGGCGCTTAGGCGAACCGAAGAAGAATGGGACGAGATGGAGGATGAAGAAGTTCCACCACCCCCGCCATGGGCTCCCGATGAATGGCCAGAAGGTGCAGGCCCTCCTCCTGAAATCCTAACTCAGAGTTCATCACTTCTTGAGGAAGAGTGACAAAGGGAAGCACACACCGAGTTGCAACGCAGGGGTACCCGAGCGGTCAAAGGGGGTGGGCTCAAGATCCACTGCTTAGTGCTTCGCAGGTTCGAATCCTGCTCCCTGCACCAAAACTCATCAGTCTCGGTTCAGACCTTCACCAATACTCACTTTTCCCTTCTAAGAATGCCTTATAATTCCCAATAGGGAAATCATTTTTTCAATTGGATATTCACTCGCAAACCTCCTATCTTAGTTAGGCACACATTCAAACAGGGGAGGCAATAGGTCAGGTTATGCCCAAGCGAGAGGATGAATCGGAGGGATTCATCTTTTTCGAAGATGATGACGAAGACGAGTTGATAGCATCTGAAGAGAAAACCATCAAAGATGAATCTATTGAAAGTAAGGATGGTGAAGTAGAATCTAATACGTTGGATTCATTTCAGAAAGAACAAATTATCCCTATTCAAGACATCCTACCAAAAAGAGATGATGAGTACTTTTCAGCTCAATTAGTAACTGATGGAATTCATAATTTTGAATGGCCAATTAAGGGTATGGATTGTCCGGATTGTGCAATGAAAGCAAGTTCTGCTACAACAAAAAATCCAGCTGTAGATTCTTGTAGGATAAGTCACGCTGACGGCATTGTTCGTCTTGGAATTGATCTTGGAAAGGGTGACCTTGCAAAAGCCAATCGAATATTATCTAGCTTAGGACATGAGCCCGATGTTGACTGGTTCCGCCTATCTGGGGTAACTGTTGAATCGGTGATGAAACGGCAACGCTGTGACCGAACTTCACTAAAGCGCCTCCTTCTATCTGCCCCAGGATTACTTGATGTCCGCTTGGAAGAAACAGAAATCCTGATACGTCGCCCACCAACGATGTTGCCACTAACTCGTAAAGAACATGAACTAGCTCTTGAAAGAATGACTGGCAAGAGTGTTGAGTTGGTAAAAGGTGACGTAGTTGGCCTTTCAACAGAACATTGGCGATTGATTGGTGCATCTATTGCCTTAGTTTTATTACCAATAATTATCCTATTAGAAGCCTTGTCTATGCCAACAATTATCATCGTTGGAGTTGGAATTGTAGGTACGGTTGTAGGTGGATTCCGCATGTTTATGGAAGCCATTGCAAGTATCCGTAACCGTGTACTTGGTTTCCAAATACTGACAACCATGGCAGTGATTGGGGCGGCAATTCTACAGGCGTGGCCCGAAGCATTGATGGTTGTATTATTAGAATCTGTAAGTGGGCATTTAGAATCATCTGCCCTCACCAGAGCAAGAGATGCTATGCAAGGTGGATTAGACCGTCTTCCGCGTGTGGCTAGAGTAGTTTCAGGAGAAAAACCACGTTTAGGTGGGGTTTCATCAACTACCTTTAGCACGGGGATTTCCCCATTATCATCTCTTGAACCCTCACGCCCAGAACCAGAGGAAATTCCCATTGACCTTGTTTTTCCTGGGACAATGGTTGAGGTTAGAAGTGGTGAATTAATTCCTGTTGATGGGGTTATCACAGAAGGGGTTGGACAGATTGACCGTGCTCCCTTGACTGGAGAAAGCGTGCCGATAAGGGTAGAAGAAGGTGAATTTGTCGAGGCTGGTTTGGTACTTATTCGGGGGCCAATATTGATTGAAGTTTCAGCGGTTGGGGAGGATACCGCACTATCAAATCTGATTGATAGGGTTCACACTTATCGCGACAAACCACCGCGCTTACAATCATCCGTTGAATTATTCACAAAATTCTGGGTTCCTACTGTTTTACTTGGCGGGTTTGGTGTTGCTATTTTCTATGGTGAATGGATGATGATGTTGTTATTGTGGGTTGTTGCCTGCCCATGCGCTTTGCTTCTAGCCGCACCGATTCCTCATGCTACAGCTCTTTCCACAGCCGCTCACCAAGGCGTCATCGCGCGTGGGGGCGATGTTCTTGAGAGAACAGCCCGAGTTGATTTAGTATTATTAGATAAGACTGGGACGCTGACAAGTGGAAAACCTCGCCTTAATTCTTTAGTCCTAGCAGATGGTGTATCAATGTTAGAAGCGCTTTCTCTCGCAGCCGGTTTGGAAGCGCGAAGCAATCACCCCTATGCATCAACTATTATGCTGGCTGCTGAAAGTGAAGAAGCAGAGCCGATTGAAGTAAAATCACTGGCTGACGGGGTGGCAGGTGTTAGCGGTAAAAGTGGTCGTTCAATAGTTCGTCTTGGTAGCCAGGAGTGGCTCAACAGCGAAGGAATCAACATTTCACAACCTTTGCAAGATGCAGCAGGTGACGCACGTTCCAATGGACACGGGGTGTCAATTTTGTCAAAGAGTAATGATGCACTTGCAGTTTTCACCTTCATCAATGATGATTTACGAGTTGGTGTAAAATCCTTAATCAATGAATTTTCCGAACTCGGAATTGCTGTGGAATTACTCTCCGGCGATTCTCAGCCAGCAGTTGAGGCACTCGGAAGCCAACTTGGCATTGATGCAAAATATTGTCGTGGTGACATTGATCCAGATGGTAAAGCCATTTGGGTAGAGCGCCGTAGTCAAGCCCTTTGCACCTTGATGGCAGGCGATGGATTCAACGACGCTGCTGCGTTAGCGGCTGCAGATGTTGGTGTTGCAGTAGGTAGCGGCGAGAGTGTTAATCTTGATGCCGCTGATGTTCTCATCCCATCTAATGACCCCCGGGTTTTAGCGCGTTTAATTCGTCTATCTAAAAAGACTAGAATGATTGTAAATATTAATCTAGCAATCTCTCTAATCGTCACATTGGTGTTGGTAATTTCAGTTGTTGACCGTTGGCATGCTAGCCTCGCGTTAGGAGTATTTATCCATGAAGCAAGTGCCATTATTACTTTACTAAATGGAATATGGTTAGCCGATGAGGGGATGAGTAGATTAGGTACTCTTGGCAACCTTTTCAAGCAACTCGGGAGTGATTGCATGGAGGCTTGGGGTTCACTAAAAGTGTTGATTACTAGTAGCGAATGAAGGTGGCAACTTGTTATAGCGTAGTGCTCAGTGTTGGGCAACTGCGGGGACAATAGAAATGGCAAAGATTCGAGGAGACGCTCGGCAAGTAGCCTTAGCTCATGAAACGAGAAGAGGTATTGTTGAAACATTACAAAATGTTGAGGAGAAGTCTACAGTTCAGATCCAAGAAACAATTGGAGTCACTAGATACCACCTTTATCATCATCTCAAACAACTTGTCATTGCCGGTATCATAGAAAATCATCGTGACAAAGGAAGAGCACGTTGGTGGCGACTGACTGGACCTATTGACTTAGATGCAGGGGTTGATGCAAGTCAACCGGATTTATCCGGGCTTCCTGACGGAGTGTCAGCCCTGATAAGAAGAGGGTCTGATGTTCATTGGGTTGAAATCTCAGGTTCTGCAAGAGAAACCATTGCGGCCAAGAAAATGCTTGAAAGTGTAGCCGAAGAATGGGGAGTTGAACTTGATTTGCCATTCACTTTTACACCGGGTGGGATTCTAATCATTGGTAAACCACGAAACTGAGGTGAATGCGTGACTGAGGAAGAAGTAGAGGTTGAACTTGGCCCATTAGAAGTTGACTCTGATATAGCTCCACCACTAATCAATTGCCCCAATTGTGAGGGGTTACTTCCTCTGGGTTTGGGAACCAAGACTTGTACTCTTTGTGGTGCTGTAGCAAGCGTAGAACACGAACCCACGCGAAAAGAGTGGGCAGAAGAAAGATTCGCTTGTCCAAATTGTTCCAAAGTTTTAGTTTGCGGGGTTGAAGAGAGACCTGCAAAAGTATCTTGTTCATCCTGTTCAAATGAAATTGTTGTAAAACCAAAAGTTGTCAAGGTAGAGATCACTTGCCCTTCTTGTGAGCGCCGCCTCCGCCTCAAGCCTCGACCAGGCTCGCGTCAGATTACATGCCCTGCTTGTGAAGATGCTTTCAAGGTCACTTTCTGAAGCATGTTTTGGTATTTGGGAACTAGTGTTTGGCATTGTACCCTCAGGGTATGGGAATAGCCATTTGACGGATAATGCCACCCTGCCCACTCAAATAGGAAGAGACTTGCAGGATTGTACTAGGAGCAGTGTGCTCCAGGGGATGGGACCCTGACGGAAATAGAAGCAAAATTAGCCGATTTGAAAAAGCAAGTCGTTGGTGGTGACGACCATTCACTTGCTGAATTACGACAAGAAATTACTGGAACAGACTCACCATCTTTGAAGCGGGCAGGTCAGGTATCTAGAAATCTAACCAATGAGGAAGGACTTCGCCGTAGCCTTGGTAGGGAACGCCGTCTACGCTTGAAGGACCAAGCAGAACGACTTTCGGCTGCTAAGGGATCTATGGGTCGTGCTCTACAAATGGAGCACCAATCTATTCTTAATGATCTTGAATCAGAAATGCGCAGTGAGATGGAATCAGAACTTTCTCGTCTCGAGAAGGAAACCCTCGGAAGAGAAGAAGAGATATTACGAGAAGAGTTGGATATGAGACTTGAACGTGAGGAGATATCTCTTCGTGAGCAACTTGAGGTTGAGCGCGAACGCCGGCTTAGTGCTAGCCGTGAACAACTTCACACTCAACTTTCTAGTGATATGAACAAAGAGTTTGATCGTCGTCGGGCTTTCTTGCAGGAGAAAATGGAGATCGAGGCAACCCAAGCCCTCCAGGAGCAGTTGTCCACTTTAGAATCTGAATTAAAAGAAGAGATGGAGGTTCAACTAAAGTCTGAGGAGGGTCGTCAGGCAGAGATAATAGAAGCAGAACAGCATTCTCGCCTTTCAGAAAGGGAGATTCAACTTAGAGATGGCATTCGCCGTCGCCTCGAAGGACAACTACGCAGTCGCCTGCGTGCCCGCGAGGCACGACTTAGAAGTGAGTATGAACATCGAGCTCATCGAATGGAGGAAGAAATTGCAAAAGACCTCCAAGTTGAACTTGAACAGCGTCTTACTTCGGAAACCGAACAACTTGAAGAGCGAATGCAGCAGGATTTGGAGTTGGCTGTTGCACGCAAACGTGACGAAGTCCGCACATCAATTCTTAATGAACTCCAAACTCAGTATGGTGAGCGTATTGCAGAGCGTAAATTGCGTCTGCGCGAACGTTATGACTTAACTTTCAGTCAGTCAATTGACGAGATAGAACAGGCTCTCAACCTTGAACTTGAAGATGTGCTTCAAGACCGAATGGAGGGTGAGTTTGAAACCTACCGCCGTTCACGTGAATCAGAGATATCTAGTCGATTATCTCGATTCCGCCATGATAGAGAAGTTGAGCTTCGTGAACAACTTTCTTCAGCCTTTGAGGGTAGAAAGCAAGAATGGATAGATCAACTAGAACAGGAATATCGTTCCAAAGAGTCCGCCGTTCAGCGACAAATCATGGCTGAAATTGATGCCCGAGTCCGTAATGAGAAGATATCTCAAGAAACTTCTCTTGATTTGCTAAAGCAGGAGACTTCAATGGAACTTGAGGTTGAGATGGAATCTAGGCTACGAGAGTTCAGGTCTCGAAAAGAAACAGAAGTTACAGACCAATTAGAGCGTCAACTTTCCAAGCGTGAGGAGATTATGCGTAACAAAGCACTCATCGAAGTTCGTCGCCGCGAATCGGAAATCCGAGCAGAAATCGAAGCACAACTTGCGGTTAAGAGAGCTGAAATTCGTGAGCGTCTCGCAACTCTCGACCAGCGCTCAGAAGAATTCAAGCAAGTGGCTGAAGAAAAGATTCGTACCCAACTTGAGCGCAATCTTGTTTCAGATGAAGACCTGGAAGATGAAGTCCGTCTCAAACAGTTAGAGGATGAAACTGAGAATCTTGAGAAGCAAGATACAGTTCTAGACCGCCGCCAGCGCTGGATGGGTGCTTTGGAAGGTGCTCAAGGTCAGATGCCAGAGACTGCTGTACGCCCAGGAGGCCTAGTTGGTGGTGGTCGATTAGGCCAACCCAAGTTAGCTTCTCCAGCATTAGGAGGACAAGCCCCAACCCCTGCAGCTGGACTATCTGGAGCCGGAGGAAAATTAGCTCCTTCTAGGTCTCCAATAGGACAAACTTCTGCAGCAACTACCCCTTCGCCAACCACAACAATTCCCCGACCAACTGCCGGCTCAACAATGGCTGAACGTCTTGCTCCAGTAAGAGCACCTATCAGAGTTGAAGGTGAGCCAGCCAAGCCCGCCCGTTCTTTGAGTGATATTGCAGAGGATGTAGGTAGTCCTGCCCCTCCGAGTGAAATCAAAAAGCCCGAAGAACCATCTGGAATGTTTTCAATAGGGACGCCAACAGATGATGATTGGGACGAGGATGAAGAATTGGATATTAGTACAGCCATTTCAGGATTAACCACGCTTAAAGAAGCTGAAACTGTTACTGAAGAAGCAACTCCTGTGAGTCGAGCTCCTCCTGGTGGAGGAAGATTGGTTCGGGAAGATGTGGATGAAGAGCAAAGTGCAGAACCAACAGCAGCACGTGGTCCCCCTGGAGGAGGGAAACTAGTACGAGAAAGAATCGCTCCTTCAGAAAGAAGTCGTATTAGAGATAGCGGAGATGTGCCTGCAGATATTCTAAAGCCTGTTCGCAGACCAGTACTACAACCAAAGAGTAGTGAAACTACCAACATTAAATCAACAAAAACTACTGTCAAAGTGATGATTCCTGTTGAGTCTCCAGAAGTAGCAATATTAACTCCAGTAAAAACAACCCTCACACCATTACCAAGTTCTGAAGAAGAGTGATGTACATAATTTTGTGTTGACTCGAGGTGTTTTGACAAAATCAATGCTCCGTCGCATTCAAAGGTAGAACACTCTTCATCGTAGTATGCGCGCCTCGCTAAGTCTCTCATCACTTCTGTTGATTGGTGTACTTATTCCTCTACTTGCCTCATCAACCGCAAGCGCAACTTCATTAGCAAATGCTGGGGTAGTATCAGAAATTGACAGTCATACGGTTGGAATGTGGAATACTTATGATGGCCATTCAATAGTAGTCAATGAAACAGGTTTCTTAATGGCACTAGAAATCAAGAATGATGGCTCAGTTACAGAATCGTGGAATTATTCCTTAAATATGTCAATCACAAGTGGAGCGATTGATAATTCCCAACACAGGCTTGCTCTTGGTACAGATTCTGGGGTAAAGGTAATTTCAACTGAATTCCATGACTTACTCTATTCAATCAACATCGTTGCAGGTGTTGATTCTCTTGGATGGGATGGTAATGGTGATTTATGGGTTGGTGATAGAGCCTATCGGTATGTTGCGGAATACGATGACACAGCAGCTACTGGAATCACAACTCAGACACATCTCACTAAAGTGACTGCGGTTCTTGGTATGGCAAATGGTAGTGTGATTTCTGGAGGAAGAGATTCAATCGTACGGGTATCAGCCCAAAACGGCTCCATGATTCATGAGATGATGGACATTCAAAGTGATGTTGAAGGGCTGTATCTCATTGATGACGGGGATACTCTTGTTACTACCTCTACAACAGGGCAGTTGATAACATACTCCACCTCAGATTGGCAAAAGACAGGCGATATCTATCTTTCAACCGGTGGGATTGTCAGGACAGTAGTACAAAATACCGATGGGACTTTAATTGTAGGAACCCACAATGGGCATCTAACAATTTTGAATAGTAGCGATTTATCTGAACTGGAAACGTTCTCATCTCTAGGCGAGATTATCAGTGTTAAATTGGCTCAAGATAATTCGTTCTTCATTTTGTCAACTTTTTCTGATAAATCAGATATTATCATGTTTGATTTAGATAGTGATGGGGATGAAGTAGTTGATGCTGTAGATGACTTCCCTGATGATCCAACCCAACAAATAGATACAGATGGAGATGGATATGGTGATAACCAACTTGGAAATAATCCCGATAAATACCCACAAGATGAAACTCAATGGTTGGATTCAGATGGTGATGGTCATGGTGACAACGCTAGCGGAATTAATGGCGATATGTTCCCATTTAATCCAACTCAATTTCAAGATGCGGATGGTGATGGATTTGGGGATAATCCACAAGGTCAAGATGCTGATGCATTTCCTAATGATGCCTCGCAATGGAAAGACACTGATGGTGATCAATTAGGTGACAATCCAAACGGGACTAATCCAGATGCTTGTCCAACATCAGCTGGCAATTCATACAAGGACAGAAATGGCTGTTCCGATTCAGACAATGATGGCTACAGTGACCCTCGGGGTGATGACCCAAGATGCTCATCAACTTATCCAAATGGGGCCGATGCATATCCTCAAGATGCTACTCAGTGGTGTGATACTGATGATGATAATTTCGGGGATAACTTGAGTGGCAACAACCCAGATTGGTGTCCTGCTGAATGGGGTAATAGCACCCGAGGAATCTTTTTTGACAGTGAAACTAATGTTTATGTCACAATACAGAGATTTGGTTGTATTGACATTGATGGAGATGGTTACGAAGATAGTGGCGAACAGGATGGGCTAACCGACTGGTCAACTAACAAGAGTGAGTGGGTAGACAGTGATCGTGATGGTGTTGGGGATAACGCAGATTGGGATGATTTGGACCCTACTGTTAGCACTCTTGAAGAGTATTGTGTGAAGAACCCTACTGACTATTCTAATTGTGACTCAGTGTACGTTCCGGTGGATACTTCGAATAATGAACAAGAGTTGTCTGCTAGTGAAAAGCGGTCAAAACTAATCAAAGAATTTTTGGTATATGGAGGCGGTATTGGAATCGCTTTGATTGCAGGGATTTTAGCCATTTGGGGACTCGTTGGAATCGTTCGCACATCAATTGCAAAGCGAGCACCTGATGCACAATACAGCCATCAGGATGCAACTAAAGAACTGCAAGCCTTTGAAGAGGGAGAAGAATTCAAGACCCGTGGTGGAATTACCGAACAGAAAGGGTGGGAAGATGAAAAACTCGGTGATGGGGTAACTGAGGGTGAACTATGGGATCTGGCTGATGATATTGAGAAACCTTCAGTTGTTCCAGATTCAAGTAAGTTTACTGATGACGAATCTTCATCGGATGCGCCTGCTGAAGAGTCAGATGACACTTCAGAGCCAGAGCCTGAGCCAGAGCCTGAGCCAATAGAAGTTGAGGAGCAGCCAACACCTGCCCCTGAAGCAGAAACTTCAGAAATGCCAAAGGACGCTCCACCATTACCAGATGGCGGATTGCCAGCAGGTTGGACAACTGAGCAGTGGGTGTACTATGGTCATCAGTGGTGGGATGCGAAGAACAAAGAATGATTTCAAAACTTATTCTCAGTGAAAATCAACTGGTATTCGAGTCTTTAATTCACCTAATTCTTTACCAGATAGAGTCGGTTTACCGTCTTGTTTGAGATTATTTACTAATAACCATAGGATTGTATTCCAAGTTTTTTTTGTTGCATGAAGTTCAATCGTATTACAGGCGGCGAGTTTGAGTAAATTGTTCTCGTCACTTCCTTCAGAAAAGAGCCCTCTCACCAAAGTGTTTGAGTTAATCCAGTATGCTGGTGCTTGTCCCTTCATTTATCTCACTCCTGAAAAGGTGAAAGATCAAGTTTAGCAATTAACCCATTGACATCAATGTCATTTATTGACCCGAGAGATTGTTGAAGTGCATCACTATCTCTGCTAATTTGATTGAGTCTGTATTCTTTCAATAATTGTTGTAGTAAGTCATCTACACTCTTGTAATTCCCCAATGCACGCATTGAATTTAATTGCCTTCTTACCTCAAAACTTACACTGATTGATGTCATATCTGGTGAGCCCATTTTATCACTTATTCACCGTGAATCAAGACATCTATAGAAGGATGACGGTTGGATAAAGGAATAAAGATACGATTTGAGTCATTAATGCCTCAAAGCAGAGCTCTAGGACTTGGTGTCATTCTGATTGTTTTAATCGATGTAACTTGAGCCTACTAGTCTCATTAACTCCATACTTATAACGCAATTTCTTCACCCTATCAGAGACCTCTTTTGCTAGTGCCCAATATGCTTGTGAACCTTTGTTCTTCTTAGTCGGCTTCTTCAAAATAACAACAGGGGCGCCTTCTAACGGTGCTTCTGCGATTGAGATAACCCTAGGGATCATGGTTCCAAAAACTTGTTTGTCAAAGTGCCGTCTAACTTCAGATGAAACTGTATTGCAAAGTCTTGTTTTTTGGTACATTGTAAGTGCAATTCCAAATAACTTGAGATGAGGGTTGATTCTACGCTGAATCAATTTGATTGAATTCATCAATTGACTCATACCCTCAAGAGCATAATATTCGGTTTGTACTGGAATCAACACCCAGTTGGCTGCAGCAAGTGCATTGATTGTTAGCAATCCAAGACTTGGCGGCGTGTCAATGATGATGTAATCAAACTCATGAATGGCGGTTGCAAGTCCCTCTTTCAGTCGAGTTTCTCTTCCGATTCGAGTTGCTAACTCAATTTCAGCACCCGAAAGTTGGATGTTGGAAGGAAGTAACCACAGATTCTCAACTTTGATGTATTTTGGAACTTTCTTCTCCCTCTTCCCTCCACCTTTTTCATAGCGGTGCTGATTTTTCCATGCTTCCTGCATTGAATCTGTAAGGATTTCTGGTGAAATCAGATATTCATCTAGAATAGGAAGTTCTTCCCCTAAATCATTCATGAGAAGGTCATATACAGTTCTATCAAGCTTACTCTTATCAACACCAAAGGATGTAGATGCATTACCCTGTGGGTCAAGGTCAACAAGAAGTACTTTCGCAGGTTCAACGCCTCTAGAAAGGTCCCCTTCAGCCAAGGATGTAGCAAGGTTAACCGCGGTGGTAGTTTTAGCACAACCACCCTTCTGGTTGGTGCAGGCAATGACCATTTTGTACGGGTCCATATCTCTCTCCCCCCTCTTGTGGTACGGGCTCTGCTTTGAACCTTAATCATAACCGCGACTGATTGTGCATCCAAGCGTCAATAAAACCACAAACTGAATCAAGCAGTTTGGATGACTGGAACAGGCACTTCAGAGAGAATCTTGCGGGTGATGTGCATGCCAGTGATTCCTCGAATCTTTGCTTCTGGCTTGAGCATGATTCTGTGGCTGATGATTTGTAGTGCCACGCCCTTGATATCGTCAGGAATCACATAGTCTCGACCATCAATTGCTGCTGAGGCTCGGCCGGTCTTGAATAGTGACTGGCTAGCACGGGGAGATGCACCGGTGATCACTCTGTGGTCTTCACGGGTTCTCTGCACTACTTCTACGATGTATGAGAGAATTGCAGGGTCAATGTGAACAGTCTCCAAAGCCTTCTGCATTGCTACCACTTTCTTTGGTGAGGTGATTTGTAGCACATCGTGGTCATCCTTTCCTCGCAATTTTCTGCGGGCTAGAATAGCCTTTTCTTCAGAGCGGTCGGGGTAACCCATTGACATCTTCATCAAGAATCGGTCCATTTGTGCTTCTGGAAGTGGGTAGGTGCCTTCTTGTTCAATTGGGTTTTGAGTAGCCAACACAACAAACGGTGCTGGCAATTTATGGGTAATACCCTCAATTGTAACCTGCTTTTCTTCCATAGCCTCAAGCAAAGCGGCCTGAGTCTTTGGTGGTGCACGGTTAATCTCGTCAGCTAGTAGAATGTTTGAGAAAAGAGGTCCTGGCCGGAGTTTGAATTCACCAGCCTTTTGGTCGTACATGTAAGTCCCCATAATATCTGAAGGTAGCAAGTCAGGGGTGAACTGAACACGCTTGAATTTACATCCAAGTGCTCTTGCAAATGTGTTTGCAAGTAGGGTCTTTGCTAGTCCAGGGAAATCCTCAAGCAACATATTCCCGTTAGAGAGAATGCCGATTGTAACCTTTCGCAGATTCTCCTGCTTTCCGATGATGACTTTTGACACTTCATTCATCAATCCATTTGAAATTGCACTTACAGTCGCAATCAAATCTCGGGTTCGTCCGTCTCCTCCCATAGTTGTCTGCATCGTCAACCCTCCTCTCTACAATTACTGACCCGCCCGATTCGTACTAAAGGGTTGGGGGTTGAAACATCAACCATAATTCAAAGGTTACCGACCCCAAAAATGGTCATCTTTCCGATGAAGGGCTATTAATTCAGAAAGTATTTCCTCTTCAATACTTGAAATATTTAATTTCCGTAATCTCCGAATATGGGATTCTGGGACGTCCACTAGGAGAACATCTTCTTCATCAACCCCACGACCAATTGTAATTCCCTGAATAGCGACTGCTAATTCGTCTCCCTGCTTTGCTTCGCTCAATACATGGTCGCCATCGCGGATTGATTTCACCCTACCTGCTTTTTCCCCATCAACTGTCAATAGGCGCTGTCCAACATGGATTCTACCACCCAGTACTCTTACTCCTACAACAGCGGGTCCAGAGCGTCTAAAGATATGGTCTTCCATGATTAATATCCTGCCAGGGTGAATGACATTCTCACGTCCTTCTTCCTCTAATCTCTTCTTGGTCGCTTCAATCCATTCTTCATACTCTTCAAGAATGTGGTAGATGATTTCTGAGCCAATATGTAATACTTCACAATCGTCCCTGCTGAGTTCAGTTTGGGCTTCTGCTAATATGCCTGTACTAAAGGTGAGAATAACTCGCTCGTAAGGGTCATCAGATATAGCAGCACTTCTGATGTCTTTACGATTGATTGGACCAATAGTAGCAGAGCGGATATTTATATTTCGAGGATTACCGCTGACATCTTTCATACCCCTTATTTCGAATGCTAGTGCTTCTAATCCGCCTAGAGTGTCTGCCTTGATAGCAATCCCTTCTTCATCTAAGTCAATTGAAATTTCACATTCCTCTGTGATTTGGTCAATAATTTGCTGACGTGATTCATCATCCGGAATAACTCGGAGTGTTGTCCCTGCGAGAATAGATTCAATGTCAGGTGCACTCAATTTTAGACCAGCAGCGGCTGATACGGTATCTACTGAATCCCATCGGTCTCCAGCATCCCTCATTTCAGACATTCCTCGAGGTGAAAACATACCTTTGATTTTGGTCACCAATGGGCCAGTTGGTGTAGCTACAACAATTTCGTCTCCTTTGTTCATTGTTCCTCTGTGAAGAATAATATCTAGAGTCTTACCGAGTCCCCGCTCATTTTTCATCTCAAGAACAGTTGCTTCTGCACTTCCTTCAACATCTTCTAATTGTTCAGCCAAGAATTTTTCAGCCAACCCAATAGTTACTGCTAGTAGGTCTTGGATTCCCTCTCCTTCCTTTGCTGAACAAGGGACTAGTGCAATATTCTTGGTGAAATCTGTGATTTGGTCATAACGTTCAAGGTTGAATTCTTGCTCACCAAACTGGCCAACTAACTGCCAGTACTTCTGGTCAAAAAGCGCTAGTACATCTTTACTCTGCTCTCGAAAAGAAACTGCCATTGCTCTGCCATACTCTGACTGCCAACCGTGGATACGATCGACCTTATTGCAAGCAACCACAAATGGGGTTTTGGCCTGTCTCAAGATTCGCATTGATTCTAGTGTCTGTGGTTTGCAACCATCAACTATGTCAATTACCAAAATGGCGATGTCAGCCAGTGAGCCTCCACGAGCTCGAAGGGTAGAGAATGAGTGGTGTCCTGGCGTATCAATAAAAAGCAGACCAGGGGAGTTGAAATTTTTCCCACCCATCAGTGGTGCACATAGGTCATTGAGGACCTTAGAAGGAACTTCAGTCGCCCCGATATGTTGGGTGATGCCACCGGCCTCTCTAGCCATGACAGAGGATTGCCTTTCGCTTCCAAGCGAACGAATGTGGTCAAGTAGGCTAGTTTTGCCGTGATCAACATGGCCGAGGACCGCAACAATTGGCTGTCTCCTCTCTTTCATCCATGTCACCTGCCCCTGTAATCTAAATTCTATTCTTCGTAGACCCAATCTTCTGCTGACCGAGTCCAATCAACTAATCCTTCAGGGAACCAAAGTCCCAATTCAAATTCTGCAGTCTCTTCGGCATCGCTACCGTGGATTATGTTGTGCCCGATGTCCATAGCCCAATCACCACGAATTGTACCTGGGTTTGCATCACGGCCATTTGTTGGCCCGATGATGTTGCGCGCCACCTTGATTGCATCCACGCCACTCCATGCCATTGCCACAACAGGTCCAGATGTGATGAACTTGAGTAGTCCAGGGTAGAAAGGTCGTTCTGAGTGAACAGCGTAGTGACTGGAAGCCAATTCTTGGGAAGGTGTCAACTGCTTCAAACCTACTAAACGAAGGCCTTTATCTTCAAAACGGGCAATAATCTTGCCAACTAATCCTCGCTGAACCCCGTCGGGTTTGACCATCACAAATGTCGTCTGCATAGTACTCACTGAAGCGGCCGTGACGCCACCCCTGTTTAAGCAAAACGCTTGAGTGAAACAAGGAATTTTACTGAATTCCGCCTTTCACATAGTGGCGGGTCCACTTTACTTTGCGGGAATTTCTCTTCAAATTCACCATATTCTTGCGGGCTTTACTGCTCTTGAACCACAGCACGGTGCCGTCTCTACGTACGTACATCTGTCCGGTACCTGGCTCAATTTCTTCGCCACTGAATGTGCAGACGCGTCGCTCAGGCATATTATCGGCCTCCGAGTTTACGTGCTTCACGTCCAGTATCTCTGAGCATCAAAACATCTCCAACACGTATTGGACCTAACACATTTCGAGTAATAATTCTACCAACGTCCCGTGGGTTTGGGGCATCATTTACACGAACTTTGACTTGAGTAGCCTCACCGGTCATACCGGTTCGTCCTACGATTTCGACGACTTCTGCCGGCCAACCGTCTGTCATCCGGTTCACCTCAGTTTCCTGCTAATTCTTTAGCAGATGCAACTACGTTTTTGAATTCGTCTGCTGCTCCATCTATCTCAATGACTGCAATCGCTGAGGTTGGGCGGCCAACTGGAAGTCCAGCAGCCTCTCCAAGGAAACTTTGATCATTGACATAAATGTAAGGGATTCCACGTTCTTTGCAGATCATTGGAATTGGCATCATCATTTCTCCAGGGTTGACATTTTCAGCCATAATCACAAGTTTAGCATCGCCTCGCTCGCAGACTTTGATGACCTCGTTCATCCCCTTCTTGAAGTGGCTTCCACCCTCCTTTTCAATCTTCTTCACAAACTCATAAACCATGTCTTGCACATCGGCTGGGGTTTCAAAATCAATATGTACGCTCATAGGATTATATCCTCCTGTAGGTGTTCCGCCGAGGGCGTGGTCTGTATAAACGCACCGGATGAGGTGGTGAATCAAGAATCGTGGTACTGCTCACAGATTCAACCGGTCTCTTAACTGCTTTACACCTCTTGCCAACGCAGCGGCCGATGAGACGAGAGCGCGTGGGTTGCTAGCAATAGAATCAGTTGCATGAACACCACTTACATGGTCGTCGAGCCTAGTGATAGCACCACCAGTGAACAGGCCGTGAGTACATGCGGCATGTACTTCTTTGGCACCTTGGGATAACAGCGCATCACTAGCTTTGCATATGGTCCCCCCAGTACTAATCATATCATCAACAATCGCAACAATTGCACCATCAACATCCAAGTCCTTTGGCTTGTGTTGAATGGTGTGTGCGTCAATTCTTGTTTTCTCAAGATATGAAAACTTGCAGCCAATTAGTTTTGCAACATGGGATGCCCTTTCAATCGCGCCTTTGTCGGGACTTAGGATAAAGTCTGGATTAACATTGAGTTTTAGGTGTTCAGCAATTTCTGGCATCGCTGATACAAACTCAACAGGTGTGTCAAGGTCATCTAAGACAGATGGCGCGTGCAAATCTAAGACAATTAATCCATCAATATGGCGCGCTAATAACCGTACGATTAGAGATGCTGAGATAACTTCCCCTTGCTGAAATCTCTTGTCTTGTCTACTGTATCCAAAGTAAGGGACTGCAAGGAATATTCCAGGTCCAACATCTTGAAGATTTTCTGGGCCATCACCCATTAGATTTTGCAGATTTCCAGATCTTACATCGTGAATCGCTTCAAGCATCAGTAATGCTTCAACAATCCCATCGTCAGGAAAAGTAGTCGCTACAACTACAACGGGTTCAGAACGTACCGCGTTGATGCTCTTTGTAGGTACACGAACATAGGCTTCTGAATCTGGAAACCGTCTAGCAACTAATTCATGATGCTCCCAACCTAACTTTTCTGCCAATGCAGATGCAAGGTCTCCATCAATACTTCCTGAGACTACTGGCAGGCGCTCCCCTCAAGTCCTCCGACTAGTGGGCCCTTCATGTCATTTGTGTGTATCAAGGTTATACTAAATGTGTGTAGTTGAGTGAAGGTTAGCAGACCTAAATGGGAAAAAGGCCCCCCATTTTTGTAATTAACTTTTATTTTATTAAAGAAAATTTGCAAAAATCTACGCTACTTGTAAAAAAAGGGGAGTGGGCGAGGCAGGATTTGAACCTGCGACCTCCCGGTTATCAGCCGGGTGCTCCAACCAACCTAAGCTACCCGCCCAAGGGTGAGCCGCGCCACCGGGGGGTTGAATTAAACGGTTCCTATTAGGAATCTCATTCTTCTTCTGCAAAGTCTTCTTCGTTAATATCTCCCGAATTCAACTTTAGATATGATGGCAAACCCATCAATTTGTCAAATGTACGTGAAAGAATTATTTCGTCTAAACGAGGGCTCGTTCTAGCAAGGAATTGGACAGGTATGTTGATTACGCTGTTCTCTAATTTGTATCTCCGTCTTAGGTTTCCACGCGCTTTGACCTGTACTCCGCGGTATGTGCGCTTTATTTTCACAAGGCCAATGACCACTCCCAGATCTTCACCTTGGGTGTCAAGAACTGCTCTGTCAAGTAATTCATCTGGTGCGTATAATTTCTCATTGATACGAACTGTGTTTCGCCACCTGCGTTGTAATTCTCTCATCGATTTAGTTAGTTTGATACTCCCGTCTGATTGAATACTATGAAGCAGTTCTTTTGAAAGTGGCGCGAACTCAGCTGGCTTCCGCATGAATTCATCTGCCACTCCTGGTTCAACCTGTAATCTGAATGATTGAACTCTATCTTCATTGGGGTGATATCTCTCCCCGACTATTACTCCAACGCGTGTTTGTTTAACGTAAACTTCCCGTTGTAACAATTCTTGTATCCTAAACGATTCATCTGTCATATTTTTTCCCTCTCTTTTACCGTGCATCCCATGTCTCGGTTAATGTACTACGCTCGGAGTCAGTATATTAAGTATATGCCGAAATACTAATTGAAAATCCAATTGAAAAAGGCGGATAATCAATAATTGACCAATTGATAGTTATAATTTTGAACAAATGACAACTTTAATCAAAATTCAATTGAATTCAACTGATAAGAGAGTGTAATTAACCAATAGGAATGACGTTCTAAACTGGATTATCCGAAAATGAATTCTAATTGGAAAGACGGATAACACCGCTCATTCAATTATTTTCCAAGCTTGTTACTTTTGATCCATTAGAATCGAGGGATTGCCATTGTTTCCTAATAAGAAATTAGAAAAATTCCAATATTTTTCAATTTTATTTTAATCATTAGTATCAGGTAAACAAAATCATTACTAATTCCAATGCCAACACGTTAGTAAAATCTAATTAGAAATTAGAAAACTCAATTGGAATTTACTAGAAGAAAAATGTTAATTCCGTCCTTTTCCTCCTGATATTTTATGATGGGAAATACACTTTTAGAAACAAAATGAAAGTTGTATCCACGGCATAAATTGATGAGCGTATTCCCCCTCCCAAAGACATGCAAGACGTTCTTTCTCAATTAGCGGAAATCCGCGCTAATTCAGGACCACAACAAACCACCGGCTTGAAAGACGAAGTAATTACTAAGTTTGCAGCGTCAGATCCTAACCTAATACGTGCTATTTCAGAGGCTTCAAAGAACCATAAAGAATACTTGATACAGTTAGGTTCAGAATTGTTAATGATGGAAGAATCAAAATTAATCCAAACGTTACAATCTGATTTCATTAATTTTTACTCACCTGCAACTGTTAATCCGTATGTTGCAATAGCTGCACGCGGCCCTTGGATAATCACATCACATGGGGCTGTACTTCACGACAATGGCGGGTACGGGATGCTTGGTGCTGGCCACGGTCCAGACGAAGTAATTGGCGCTATGTCAAAGAATTGGGTAATGGCAAATGTGATGACGGCTTCATTTAGCCAGAAAAGGTTAGCAGATGCATTACGGAAAGAGGTTGGTCATTCTCGTGGTGGGTGTCCGTTTTCAAAATTTATTTGTGTAAATAGTGGGTCTGAATCAGTATCATTGGGCATGCGAATTGCTGATGTTAATTCCAATAACATGACAGGTCCAGGTGGTCGTCATGAAGGAAAACCGATAAAAATAATTGCACTTAAGCAAGCATTCCACGGAAGAACACAACGTCCTGCATCAATCTCAGATTCTTGTAAGAAAGGATACATAGACAATCTTGCAACGTTCCGCGAGCGTGATAATATCATTATTGTTAAACCAAACAATATCAAAGATTTACAGTCAGCGTTTTCAACAGCAGAGCAAGAGAATTTTTTCATTGAATTGCTAGCCATAGAACCAGTGCAAGGCGAAGGTTCCCCTGGTCAATCTATAACTCGAGAATTCTATGATGAAGCGAGACGATTAACTTTGGAACACGGAAGCATGTTGTTAGTAGATTCAATACAGGCTGGATTTCGGGGCAAAGGCAGTCTTTCAATTGTAGATTATCCTGGATTCCAATCTGCTGAAGTACCTGACTTAGAGACTTGGTCAAAGGCACTCAACGCTGGACAATTTCCTCTATCCGTTCTAGGATTATCTGAACGTGCCGCTGAATTGTATGTTGTCGGGATTTATGGAAATACAATGACGACTAATCCTCGAGCGCTTGAAACAGCAGTAGAAGTACTCAGCATGATAACTCCTGAATTACGTGCGAACATTATTGAAAAAGGAGACGAATTCCTTTCAAAATTGCGTGAATTACAAAAAGAATTTCCAAACGAGATTACTTTAGTTCAAGGTTCTGGTTTGCTACTTTGTGCAGAACTTGACCCAGAAACCCTCCCAGTTGTGGGCTTTGGCTGTGTTGAAGAGTGGTGCAGGTTGAATGGGCTTGGAGTTATCCATGGTGGGATGAATGCACTGAGGTTCACTCCTCATTTTGGCATTACTTCTGAAGAGATAGATTTGGTACTAGACATAGTTAGAGATTGTTTGATGTCCTTTTCTGAGAACTAAACTCAAGATGTAATGTTAATCAGAATATGTCAAAAGTGTACGAGGGGGGAACTATGCCAAATATGGTAACTCTTCAAGGTCAAGAGGATAATTTCTTTTTGTCATTACAAGACAGACTAGAGAGAATCGGAATTGACACAGATGTCTCAGACGGTGTTCACATCTTATGTTGGCATTCTGGTCCAGCTGTAGAATGTGATTTAGTAATTCGACCGTCAACAAGTGACCCTTACCCTTGTGAGGTTGATTGTGAATTGGTTTTGCATGACTTGTACGTTCCGAATGGTTCTGGAAACTGGGGTCCGAAGGAAATAGAACATCAAGTTTCATGGTTGAACAACCCTGTTGGGGAAAGACCCCAAGGTGAGCCAAGGTATTGGATTCATGTCCGTGATGTAGTAGATATGATTTCGGAATTATTTACTAATTTACCAAAAGGTGTAGTTGATGTCAGTGGGAGACGTTGCTGGAGCCATGAAGCGATGACAAGTGAGTTGGAGATGCTTTTCAAAAGGGTAAAAGCCGCCGAATCAAAAACTTTCCAATTGGAAAATTTGGAAATATTTGAACCTAAGACCGAACCAATGGTTTCCCCCAATAGGCCAAATCTTGGCCCATTACATTCTGCTTGCCAGAATGCTGGATTAAAAGGGTGGCATCCATCAGTTCCATTTAGAGTCGGATTGATGGAGTGTATTGCTCATCAGTTGGCGTAGTTCAATCTAGGGGGTATATTCCTCTGCAAATAGACTAGCACCTAACAGTGGCAACAGCAAGGAAGCATCACCTTCAACTACAATTTGAGGAGCATCTGCACGAATTTTTCCCCAACTAATTGCTTCTTTGAGTCTTGCACCTGATAAAGAACCATCATGTTCAGATGCCGTCGTAATCTGCACTGCAGAATCCAATCCGCCTCGATATTGGTTCCACCAGATTACATGGTGTTTTGAGATACCTCCTCCAACCATTAAGGCGTGTGATGAATCAGTAGTCCATACCAAGTCCGAGAGGAGTTGTTGGTCCGCTAACAGGTCAAGATTGAAGTCTCTTGCTTTTTGCCGGTGCATGAATAATTGAGCTCCGATGGAACCATCGTATATTCCAGGGATAATAATTGGAATCCTATGTTTAGCAGCCCAATGAAGTAGACTTGATTCATCGTCAATCCTGTCACCCAATGCCCAACATAGCTCAACAGTACCAAATCCTTCCCATGGATTTTCAGGGTTGGCCGAGCGCCTCTCATCATCTATTTCTTGTAATATTGGCATTACAATCTTTTCAATGATTTCACCATAACTAGCATTTGGAACAATCACATTTCCAAGTCGATTCAAGCCCTGTTCACCCAGTTCAACATCATCTAACTCAAAGGCACCATGGAAGTAATCACTGAAACTCCTAGCAATATCGTGGTCAAGTGTTCCGCAAGTTGTCACAACTACATTGAAGCGTTTTCTCTTCAATGCCTCAACGAAGAATCCACGTGTTCCTGTAGCACATAAGCAGGCTGGAAAAGAAAGCCAGTTCAACTGGTCAGACCCATCATCATTTGAAGAATCATCAAGTTGCTCAAACATATCCTTTAGAATATCGTGTGCGAGGGCAAGTTTAGTCGCTGTAAAGCCACCGGCAGTAGCCATTTGGTCTAACAGTTTGGTCACATTATCAGTAGTGGAAAAATCGTAATCAACCACAGGCAAATCAAAGTCGTCTGGGCTTACCATGACATCACCCGACAAGCCGTCTCAAAATGAATACAGCGGTTATTCACAGAGCCTCTCAATTTCCTTTATTACCTCATTTGCTACATCAATTCCAGTTGCTTTTTCAATTCCCTCAAGTCCTGGAGATGAATTTACTTCCATCAACAATGGGCCACGACTTGATTCTAGCAAATCTACTCCACCGAATTGGATGTTAAGGGCTTTACAAGCGTCAATACATATACGCTCAATATCTGGTTCAAGTTCTAGTTGATCGCCGGTACCACCTCTGTGGATATTACTTCGGAAATCATCACCTTTCCCAGTTCTTCTCATCGCGGCGACCACTTTATCGCCGACAACGATGGCTCGAATGTCAGTCCCCTTAGATTCGGCGATATATTCTTGGATAATTATTGGTTGATGTAATCTCGCAAGAACATCAATTACTGATTCAGCACTTGCGACAGTATCACAACGCATTACCCCTATTCCTTGCGTCCCCTCTAAAAGTTTCAGAACCACTGGAGGCCCACCAACAGTTTTGATGCAAGGATGTAAGTCTGCAGATCCTCTTGCATATGCTGTTCTAGGCATTGGTAAATCAACCGCAGCAAATCGCTGTAATGCCCGCAATTTATCTCTACTCGCCGCAATACCATTGCTTGGGTTAAGGACAGGAACTCCAACAGCTTGGAATTGCCTGAGTATTGTTAATCCATGGCGGGTAATTGAAGCGCCAATCCTTGGCACAATGCAATCCATTGGTTGAACAATTTTGTCACCATTATAGAGAACAGTTGCCCCTTCAGGTGATAAGTCAATTGTACATCTAGTTGGATTGAGATAACTAACACCATGGCCTGCACGCCGGGCTGCAGCTGCTATTCTAGTAGTGCTGTACAATTCTGGTCCTTGAGTCATGATGACTATCTCTAGTCTCCGTCCCATAGTACCTGTTGAACGGCTCATTGTTTTCAAATTGACCGATTGGTCTTATCCATCATTTTCCAATTGGAAAATTCGATCTCTCAATTGGGCAGCCTTCTCAAATTCAAGTCTAGTTGCTGCCAATCTCATCTGTTTCCGTAATCTATCTAATAATCGCTCAAGATCTTCATTCATCACTGACTCATCTACTGAATTGACATTTCCATCCCCCTCCAAAATTGAAGAAGCAACACTTGCCCACGAAGGTTGGCTAACATTGCTAACCGATTCCCCTTCAGAGGCCCAACCATCTGTACCGAGGTCAAATCGTTTTGCAAGGTCTCTCTCATCTCTGATTTTCCCACTTTGACCTGTGGTTCCGCCAACAAATCTCTTACCGCCACTGCTACCAGTACCCGCAGTACCAGCCAACAGTTCCTCTGCTTCAATACCCATTATTGGTAATTCTTTGACAATAGTTTTTGGGACAATATCATTCCTAACATTGAATTCTTCTTGTCGTTTCCGTCTTTCAACGGTTTGAAAAATTGATGTACTCATTGCATCAGACATAGAATCCGCATAAAGCAGCACTCTGCCATTTTCATTCCGTGAAGCCCTGCCAATTGTCTGTAAAAGAGAACGCTCGTTTCGTAAGAACCCTTGACGGTCAGCATCAAAAATTGCTACTAAAGATACTTCCGGGATGTCGAGACCTTCTCGCAATAAATTTATCCCGACAATAACATCAATGTGGCCAATTCGTAAGGCCTTAATGATTTCAGATCTCTCGATGGTGTCAATTTCCGAGTGGAGGTAATGTGATTTAACACCCATTCGTTGTAAATAACTAGAAACTTCTTCTGCGAATTTGATAGTCAAAACTGTAACCAATACACGTTCACCGCTGGATGTACATTTGTTTATCTCATCAAGTAAATCCTGAATCTGACCTTCTGTCGGACGAACTTCAATTTCAGGGTCAAGTAACCCAGTCGGACGGAATTCCATACGCACAATCCCATCAATTTGTTCAAGGGATTTGAGAAGGCTAGGTGACTTCTTCGGCTTCTTCATCTCTGGTTCAACTGCACCACCACCTCCTGGCACGTGGAGTAGCTCTTTTGGCACGTTTTGTCCAGTTACCTCTGCAAGATGGCGTAGTTCTCTCTCCCCTGGTGTTGCAGAGGCGTACAACATTCGCGGGACAAGACTTTGAAATTCATCAATACGTAATGGTCTGTTGTCTGCTGCAGATGGTAATCTGAATCCATGTTCAATTAAGGACATTTTTCTTGAGTGGTCACCAGCGTACATTCCTTTTAATTGAGGAAGGGTCACATGACTCTCGTCCATGATAACGAGAAATTTGTCCGGAGCCCCATGAAATTGTTTAGCGGTTGCTGCGAAAAAATCAAGCAAGCAGTAAGGGCGTTCCCCATAGGTTCTACCATCGAAATGCATTGAATAATTTTCAATGGCTTTGCAATGCCCAGTTTCTCTAAGCATTTCTAAATCAAAAGTGGTCCGAGTTTCAAGGCGATGCGCTTCCAATTCTTTACCCTCTTTCTCCAGTTCATGCGTTCTCTCTGATAACTCAAATACAATATCTTCCAATGCTTGTGCGAATCTTTCTGGACTAGTCATGAAAAATTCTTTCGGATGTATCCAAGCTTCTTCTAGTTCGTCAAGAGGTTCCCACGAAACCGCTTCGCAGACCTGAATTTTCGTGACTCCATCAAAGTCAAAACGAATACGAAGCGGGTCATCCCGACTGGGCATCCAGACATCAACAACTTCGCCACGACACCGAATTTCCCCTCTTGAGATTTCACCGGTTATGCGTTGGTATTGTAACTCAACCAACTGTTTGACTAAGTCAAGAGGTTCAATCGCTTGCCCGACATATATCCTTGCGTGTTGTTTTAGGAATGTTTCGGGTGGATTAAGACCATAAATTGCTGAAACAGTACCAATGGCAATGACATCAGGGCGAGATACAAGAGATGCAACAGTGGCAAATCGCTCTTGTTCAATTCGCTCATTCATCTGCATTTCTTTATCGATGTATAAATCCCGCTTGGGTAGGTATGCTTCCGGTTGGTAGTAGTCGTAGTGGCTGACAAAGTACTCCACTGCATTTTCTGGGAAAAGTGATGACATCTCTTGCCATAGTTGGCGAGCAAGTGTCTTATTGTGGCTAAGAATTAGAGTAGGTATATTCAGTGTTTCAATAATATGTGCCATAGCAAATGTTTTGCCCGAGCCGGTCACCCCAAGGAGTACCGCTCTCTCTTGTGAATTATTGAATTGGGAAATTAATTTTTCAATTGCTTGTTTCTGGTCACCTGCAGTATTGTATTCTGAGTGTAATCGAAAGCATGCGACAGATGGGTCTAACCAATCTGAAGCCGCACCCTCAATAGCTTTAGACAAATCAAAATGGTCAATCTCAGTCTTTGCCATGGTATCCGCTCACAATTGATCGTTCTTCATTTCATGGGCGATATAACCCGCCATTAACATGCAGAATCGCACCAGTAATGTAACTAGAATCATCAGACAAAAGGAATGATATGACATTAGCAACTTCTTCAGGTTTCCCCAATCTTCCCATTGGAATATTTTCTTCTCTGTTAGTTCTTTTCTTGGGTGAGTCATTCGCGACTAGATCAGTATCAATAGTTCCAGGGGCAACAACATTCACTCTCTGGCCACTCGGGGCGACATCAATTGCGAGTGAGCGAGCCCAACTATGCAGTGCTCCTTTTGAAGCGGAATAATCAGCACCAGTAGCAGTTCCCTTAATTCCAAGTTGACTACCTAAAACTACTATTGAGGCATTCTGTGTAAGGTGTGGGGAGAGTGCCTTCCATACAAGGAACGAGCCGGTAAAATTGACATTCATGGTCAGTTCGAGTGCTTCAAGAGTTAGTTCCCCAGCCTTTCCCCGTTCATACATTGCATGATTCAAGATGAGTGCGTCAACACCTTCACGCACCCAAGGATGGTCTGCAAGAATCATAACCTCGCCAGAATCTGAGCAGTCCACTTTTACTGCGACGCAATCACAGCCACTCTCTCTTACATCTGAGATGACATTTTCTGCAGATTGAGAATCTGTATGATAAGTAATTATTAGGCGATATCCATCCTTAGCTAGTCGCTTAGATGTGGCTGCTCCAATACCTCTACTTCCACCCGTGATTACTGCTAATTTCACCATTTCATCACCTCACTAATCTAGCATTAGCCCTTTATCTGGTTCCATTAACATAATCGCCACTAGAAGAATCCATCCAGTCAACATTGATACACGGAACAGGGTCGTTTGGAAATCAGCAAACTTCTCGCGTCCTATGATAACGGCGATGTTTAGAATTGCCATCAGACCAGCCGCTCCTAAGAACCAAAATCCATCCATCGGGTTAGAAATTGCGAAGCATGCGAACCACATTAGAGTTAGTTGAACTGAGGTTCTAGTCGTAGTCTCCTCACTAAATTTAGCTGGAAATGAATGGATGCCATTTGCACGATCACTTTCAATATCCATACGTGCGTAGTTAATGTCAAACACAGTTATCCAGAACATTACCCCTAGAGAGATAAAGAAAATAGTTGGATACCAAAGCAGGTCTGTGTAACCGTCGTGCATACCGGTAATCGCGGCCCATCCATGAACGTCCGCTGCGACAGCAACCCAAGCCCCCGCTGGAGCAAGCCCTAGACACAGACCTAACCATAGGTGGCAAAGCCAAGTGTAACGCTTTGTGTATGGGTAAATGACAAAGACCAAGACTGGTAGCCAAGCCATCATTAGTGCAACTTCGTTAAGTTGCCATGCACCGAACAGTAGCATACAAAGGAAAATTGTAGAGAGTGTCCAAGCAGTGTTCATAGACATTGAGCCAGATGCTAGGCCCCGGCTTGCAGTACGAGGGTTAGAAGCATCTATGTCACGATCAATAATTCGATTTAGAGTCATTGCAAGGCCACGGGCTCCAACAGCAGCGATTAGAATCCAAACTAGGTCTATTCGCAACCAACCCAGTACACTAACTGGTAAGTCATCCATGAATTGATTGTAAGCAATGATGTAACCTATTAGGACAAATGGTAGAGAGAACAGTGTGTGTTCTATCTTTATGAATTTCAAAATTTCCTTTGCACCCAATTTACCACCCCGAAACATTTGGTTGCCAAGTTCTCTGTTCATACCCATCATAGCCAGCCATGTTGGTTACTTTAGTAAGAGTTTCTTGGTCATGGATAGTGATTGCCGGCCAACTCCTGATAGGAAGAATTGGGTCTAGGGCCGATATTTCTTGACCTGCACTCATTAACGCTTTGCGCCCGGGGTGTGGGATTGGCGTGGTAGCATCCCAGCAAACTCTGCTATGGTCTGCATCAAAATGTAAATCTCTGCCTACATCAAATCTTACGGTTAATTGCCATAGTAGTTTTTGGTTTGCTCCTGCCGAGTGTAACTTCACATCATCATCAGTGATAAATAACCACCTTAGGTCGTCAGATTCTTCCAATTGCCAAATTGAATTCATCAATTGAAAAATCCGTTGCCTTTGAGCCCTACTCGCTTCAACTTGTAATGCCCATGAGGCTGGGTCAAGAATTGCTTGCATTCCGTTACTTGGGCTAGGTGTATCATCAATTTTTGTGGTTATGACCATGATTGATGGTCTTAGAAGAATTACCTCAGTTACTTCATCCATTGCTCTTACTTTGGCACAGAAGTCAACCGAAACCCCCGGCGCATCAACTTGTCCACGACGCCAATCAGGGGATTCATCAAATCCGGTTCCCCTCGGTAGCCCTACTCCTCCTTTTCGCGGATCGGCACTCGGTAATGTTGTGGCATCAATCAGTAATTTGTCGTGAACATTTTCCCATGGTGATGAAGTATCAAGAGTGTCAGCAACCATCCCAGGAATCGTAACTAAATCACTTCGCGGGTCCACTTTTTCATGGAGAACGTCAAGGAGTGCATTCAGGTCTTTCACCGGATGGCTCGGGTCAACTGCTACAGAAATTTTTGTGAACATTAATTGCCCTGCGCCAAGTAATCCAAGGCAGGTTTTCCTTGCTTGACGGGGGTATCTTTGTTTAGATGCAATAATTGCTAGGTTGTGGAAACCAGTCTGCAGTGGCACGAACATATCAACGACATCTCGGTGCTGGAAATTCAATATTGGCAGGAAAGCATCGGTAATTGCTTCACCCAGATATCCATCTTCCATTGGTGGAAGTCCGACAATTGTCATTGGGGCGATAGCATCAACTCGGTGGGTAATGGCGGTCACATGCATCACCGGGTAGTCTCCTTCTAAACTATACAATCCAAAGTGGTCACCAAACGGGCCTTCGGTTTTTGTTTCTCCAGGGACGCAATATCCTTCAATTACTACATCTGCTTCTGCTGGAACCCACAAATCTTGAGTAGTTGCCTTCACTAATTTTAACCTTTGATTTGCTAAGAAAGAGGCAAACATAAACTCTGAGAGATTGTCAGGAAGTGGTGAAATTGCACTGAAAATTAATTCGGGGGGTCCTCCAAGGCAAATTGCAACTGGGATTTTATTGACCGAGCCAACACTAGCATCAGCATGGTCTGCCCCGTGTTTGTGCATCTGCCAGTGAAGTCCACATTCAGTCGGGCCATATATTTGCGAGCGATACATTCCAAGGTTTTGCTCACCGCTGATAGGGTCTTTTGTGACTACTAATGGTAGAGTGATAAACGGACCCCCATCTCCTGGCCAAGTTTTTGGAATTGGCAGAGTGGTTAGGTCTGGATTTTCCATTACTACTTGCTGGCAAGCCGCTTTTTTCACTCGTTTTGGTGCCATTCGTAATCCTTGCCGAGCTAAACTGATGCCTTGCCAGGGTTTCTTCGAAATGGTTGCAACATCAGGCTTCATCAGCCCTACAAGTCGCTTTCCAATAGTTGCTAAATCATCAACGCCGAGTGCAGTTTTCACTCGTTGGCGAGTTCCAAAAAGATTCATCGCCAGCGGAATTGTAGAAATAGTTCCATCCGGCAATCTTGGTTGCTCAAAAATCACAGCCTTGCCCTCTGTTTTGACGAGGCGGTCAGCAATGCAGCCAGCTTCTAATTCCACATCAACCGGCCTAGAAATACGAAGCACATCTCCTTGTTCCTCAAGGGCGGCGATAAATTGCTGTAGGTTACTCCATCCCACGGCCCTCGGAGGGGTCCTCACCTAAGAAACATCAAGGGTGGACATTCTATCAAATTCACTTACATTGTTAATATTCTAGCAACCGTGTTATTCATGAAGTGACTGCCCTCATCCCAACTCATGGAGGGAGCCGCAACAGAGTGTGATGTCTTGGTCATCGGTGCAGGCCCTGGCGGTGGTGCGGCGGCTTTACACAGCGCAAGAGAAGGTCTCAAAGTAATCTTAATTGAAGACCATGATGAGATTGGCACCCCCGTCCACTGTGGAGAATGTATTTCAGATTTAGCAGTCAATAATTTACAACTTGACCTCCCCCCATCAGTAATTTCACGTCCTGTTGATGGTATCAGAGTGCTATTTCCCGATGGCACAGCAAAAAAATTGAGTGAACCAGGATACGTTCTAGAAAAGCATCTGTTTGAACAGTGGTTAGCAGAAGAAGCAGTTGAAGAAGGCGCTAAATTACATTTATCACACAAGTTGACAGAATTGCAACGCCAAGAAATTGATGGTGTTTTCAATGGCTGGCTTTGTGAGGGTAAAGGAGATCAATTTCCAATTTTTGCTAAGATTGTAATTGATGCATCTGGAGTTGCTGGAGTATGCTCAAAACTATTGAAATTGAATCCTCGTCCAGAAGTGATTGCCGGAATGCAATATGAGGTATTAGATGTCCCATCAGATGGTTACTTAGATTTCTATATTTGGCCTAAATATGCTGAAAAGGGTTATCTCTGGATGATTCCAAAGTCAGATGGAAGGGCTAACATCGGATTAGTTACAGAGAATAAAAAAGGGGCAGTAAAGGCGCTTGATCAATTCATTGAGGACGGTGAATTTAAGGGTTTAGAAATGATAAATCCACCATGGCGGAAAGAGGGTTTGAAACTACGGGGTTTTGGTGGAACTATTCCAATTTCTGGGCCACACGAAGTAACTCATTTCGATGGAATAATGCTGGTTGGCGATGCCGCCGGTTTCACCTCACCTTTGTTTGAAGGTGGTTCTCATCTGGCTTTGAAATCAGCAGCATTTGCTGCTCAGACAGCCGCTGAAGCGATTGCTGCTGGAGATATATCAGCGGCTAAGTTAGCTATTTATGCGACCCGCTGGAAGAGAGAATTCCCACCTTATGAAAAGATTCTGAAAGGTAAAACAGCATTGTATTCTCTCAGTGATTCTGATATGTCATTGATGGGCAATTGTTTCCCTGAAGAGATGTCTTCAATGGGAATATCAGGAAAGGCCATGGTAGGGATTCGATTACTAGTACGAAGGCCAAGTCTATACTTTAAGAAAATAATTCCAGCGATGTTAGCATTTGGTTATAGCCGCGCTAAATACTACGGATGGTAATCATAACAATCAACCAGTCCTTGTCGCCGAAATTGCCATCAGTTGATGGCTCCTCGCTCTTTTCGTGCAGTGGCTTCTTTGGTTAGCAATCGGCGCTTCCGTAACCGGAATCTCAATACCGTGGAGTAATCTGTCCAAGCAGCAATCATTGTGGATTCCGCGGGTCATTAGCACAATTCAAATTTTACCATTTATTGCTCTCAGTTGGCTGTTTATTAGCGATTCTACAAATTATGATTTAGTTCGACTTTACGGGGGCAGTGAGATGCCAATTACCTACCGTATCAGTGCGGTTTGGGCTAGTAGAGAAGGGCCAACTCTGCTTTGGGCTGGCTTATTGGGAATCTGTGGGCTTGCTTTCCAAGGTCTAGGTAGGGAAGAGAGTTCAATCCTGTTTCGTAGGTTAGTTAATGGGACAATTCTAACAATTTTTTCGATTGCTCTTATGATGCGACCCTTCAGACTGGCTCAGAGTAGTTGGAGAGGTGAGTTAAACCCACTTTTACAAACTGATTTGATGGTCTTTCACCCACCACTTGTTTTCTTGTTTTACTCACTTTGTATCGTAGTAATGCTGAAGGCACTGGCCACAGTTCTCAGCGATGAAAAAGTCGACGAATCTCAACTTCGTGAAATGGTAACTCCTCCGGCAAGAGTAGCATTGGCAGTAGGTACGATTGGTGTTGGGCTAGGTGGGCTTTGGGCTTATACTGTGCTCGATTGGGGAGGATATTGGGCTTGGGATCCTGTTGAAACAGCATCACTCTTGCCTTGGCTTAGTCTCCTTCTTCTGCTTCACTTACGTGTGACCCCTGGTGGGAAAAATAGTGGTTTTGTCCTTCCTTTAGCTATCCTCCCTGGGTGGTTCTCTATTCACGCGACTATGGTCACGAGGGCCAATGGTGTGTGGGCTTCAGTCCATGCTTTTGTATCAGAAGATGTGGGCTCTCAGAGTGATTCTGCAATATTGCGAATTATGGATTTACAAAATTCAGGAGTCAGCGGAACCGAGGTCATTACTTACCTAATTTCACTAGTAGCAATTTTGGCCATTACCGTGGCTGTGATGGTTACGCGTCAAGCTAGGATTGGTGGTGTTGAAAACCTACAATTCGCTAGCAGATTTTCATTATGGATGATTTTGTTTTTACCATTATCTTGGCTAATTTCTGTTGATTTGTTTGGGGCAGAATCAAGCCTACTAGAGCAATTGCCTACATTCATTCTACTCATTGCAGCCGCGGCTCCATTATTGGCTATCATGTTACCACCTGAGCCTGCTGGTTCGAAATTGTTTGCAAACCGTGAGAAGACGGTTTCAATGGCCGCAATAATTCTGTTATCATTATACATTGATGAACCATTAATTGCAACACTTCTCATTCTATTGATGCTGCTGAAAGCAAGTTCAGATAAAGAGTCAGAAATGGTTTGGACAGTAGCTGGAATAGTTGTTATATTAACTTCAGTATACGCTTATTTAATTGATGTATATGCAGCCGGAATAGGGCTGTTAATCTTCATTTGGCCATTACTGGTTCAAGATGTTGAAGAGGGAGAAGAACAGACTTTGAAGGAACGACTATTGGAATTTTCATTTCGGAAAACACAAATTCGCCTATCTCTATTCGCTCCGATTGTAATTGGTGGAACCTTTTTCACCCTCACTTGGATGTTGATGATTGCTAGTGTAGATGGCACATCACTAGCGATGCATGAGATGTTTGGTGCTCCGCTAATTCTACTAATTGCTTCTGCCTTGGCAACGTATTCTTGGAAAGATACAGTACCAGAAAAGATGGTACCCTTTCTTCTATTCGGCTTTATTGTCATGGGAATTGTTGTTGGAGTATTCCTTGATATTCCTATTGTTGGTGATAGCAATTCTCAATTTAGTGACACAATAAATCGCGGTGAAGTCGCATGGTTACTATTGCCTATCCTAATCGTAGCAATTCCATCAATTATGCGTCTTGCGTATGATCTCTATCAGCGAACAGCAAAGGGTTATTCTCCTGCAAAAATGCGTAGTGCCCTTGCTCACACTGCCCATGTAGGGATTCTTTTGTTACTGGTTGGGCATATATTCACAACCACACTGATTGACAGAACAGATCCCGCTCACCAAGTAGTCTTGGTGCAAGGGCAACAAGTTTCTCATGAAGGTTTCCAACTAACTTTTGATGATTGGACAGTTCTTTCCCCTGATGATGAAGAATTTAACGAGCGCTTTTCGGTCGGTGATGGATTCCTCGGCGCTAAGATTGACATCTACGATGAGCAGGGTATTTTTTTGGGGAGTGTTAACCCAGGTATGTTGAGGTTTGACGGCTCAAACAGTTTCCCACGCAGTGAGGTAGACCGGTATACATCCTTTAGTGGTGATACTGTATTTATCTTTGATTGGTCGCAAACACAGGCATTAGGAAATGCGTCAGGAATTATGGATATTGAGAGCGGCGAGGTTGGGCTTGATAGGGTTCGCTTGACTGTATATCATCTCTCTGGAAGTCATCTTGTATGGGCTGGTTGGCTAATCATTGTCCTCTCAACTTTAGGTATCGCTACTACCTCATTCCAGCGACCTAGTAAGCCGTTTTCTCCTAATTGATATTGGATAAATTCACCGTTTCACTCATAAAGGGGGAGTCGGTCGGCGGCTCGCCCCATTAGGGGTTGAAGTGGTATTCATGGAAGAAGGCACGATTGTGTACATAGATTACGACCTGTTTGAGGTTGATTCAGGAAAGCTAATTGAGACCACGCGTGAGGAGTCTGCAAAGTCAAATGACGTTCACGAAGAGTCACGAAATTATGAGCCCTTGTGCATCACTATCGGTGCTGGAACTTTGATTCCGGGATTTGAAGAAAGCCTTGAAGAAGCTGAGGCTGAAACTGATTACGATATTGAGATTTCAGCAGACAAAGCATACGGTGAACGCGACCCAGGTGCAGTTGAAATGTTGGGTCCACAACAATTGGCTCGACAAGTCAGAGATCCTGACAATCTACAAGTTGGTGGCCCAGTTGAGATAGGGGGCCGTAAGGGCACCTTAGTCATGTTCCGCGCTGGCCGTGCGCGAATTGATTTCAATCACGAGTTAGCAGGTAAATCACTGCGTTATAATTACCGAATTACTAAGGTTATTGAAGAGAAGGATGAGATGGTGATGACTCTTCTAAAAATGTCAACAGGGTCTGATGACTTTGAGGTAGAGTTTGACGGCGATGATGTATCCATCACAATCCCTGAGTTCCTCGGATATGATCAATCATGGGGTATGGCAAAGTTCCAACTCATTCGTTCACTTCGTGACACTGTTGGTGCTAAGACAATCGTCTTTAGAGATGTACACCAATTCAGAGAGGCTGCAGAAGAAGAGGAAGAAGAACACGTTCACGATGAAAACTGTGACCACGAGCACGACGAAGAAGAGTGAACCTCTTTTGGTAGAGCCGGCTCGGCCGCGCAATGAGCGCTGACGAGGGTGAATCAGAATCTGCTGAAGATGTTGGATTGACTGATGAAGTTGTAGTTGCTACACAGGAGAAAGATTCGTCTCCAAAAGTTAGTTTTCCTCGTTCATTGCCCAATTCTGAGTTTGCCAAACATGAGTTAGTAGCATTCACAATAATTGGCTTAGGTATGGCGTTACCTGGAATCGCCTATTTGCTAGGGCTTTTTGCTGATGTGTGGACATTATGGGACATTATTGACATCAACATCGTGCAACCGATTGTTGGTGAAGGTGGTGGCGATTCAAGTTACAACCCTGTTGATACAGCCGCATATGGGATTCTTCTAGTGGCTTTCATCGTTAGTCTATCAGCGTTAATACGAAAGTGGGGTATTTCGAGTGAAGATAGAATGCTCTACGCTTTGCTGCCTTGGGTATTTTGGGCGGTATTGGTTGAAGTGCATGAAGATGCAGGACTTTTCGCAGATAATGTTGATTCTTGGTTTGTGTCTCCAATTATTCACTTTCAAACTGCTGGATGGATATTACTCATTGGAGTCTTTGTTCCAATTCTAAAAGAGATGGAATCCAGTCCTGAAAAGGAAAAATTCCTAACCTTCTTGCCATTGATGATGGTGGTAATTAGCCACGTGATTCTTTTTTACGAATTTTCGGTTGCTGGGAATATTGCTGTAGTAATACTGATTCCAGCATTCTTTTGGTTCTTCTTTGAAGTTGAAGAATTCAGTTGGAATAACTGGTTAAAGAATTGGAATCAATTAGAGCGCTCTTTACTTTATGCGGGTATCGGTGCTTGCATCTTGACCGCAGCGAGTTTAATGGGATTCGCACAAACTCAGTTAATTGCTGGAGAACTTACGATTTGGCCAGCATTTGTGATTCTTGGTTGCCCACTCATTATCGTCTTGCTCCTACGTCGTCGCGGCTTGGATTCCTTTAGGAAACTGCTTAGCGAAGGAAAAACACCAGGTGTGCTAGATGATGGAATGACCCTTGAAGAATGGGAAAGTCTTGAAGGCAATGAGTTTGAAGAATATGAAAACGTTGTCAAGCAGGCAGCCTTTGCAACACCCATTGTTTTGTTGGCAGTATATGGTCAACTTGTAGATGGTTTCGCATCTTGGTTGGGGGTTGATGTTTTTGGCTATTCTGAAAAGCATGTTCTGTCCACTCTAGTAATGCGTTTAGCTGGTGGCGATGAAGGTGGTGCTGGAGGCGGCTGGGGATTTTTTGTGGTAAAAATGGCCTTGGCTTTGGTGGTCATTCTATTCTTTGCTGAGTGGCGGTGGGAAAAACGTCAATCTCATCTTCGATTATTGGTTGTTCTCGGACTTCTTACCGTAGGGCTCGCTCCGGGCCTTAGGGACCTAGGACGGCTTATGTTGGGTGTTTGAAGCCGCACCGTTCAAACACCTGTTTGAGTTCGACCCTATGGGTCGACATGGATAGACTACCTTCTTCGGTGCGAACTAGCGACAAACAATACACCACTAATTTAGAACATAATCGAGCTCTTGTGGCAGCGATGGAGGGCCGTATGGATGCCGTGATGGACGGAGGTGGTGGAAAATATGTCGAGCGCCACCGAAGCCGAGGTAAAATGTTACCAAGAGAGCGAATTGAGGCCATTTGTGACCCAGGTACAGCTTTCCTTGAATTAAGTAAATTAGCAGCAAACGGTCTTTACGATGGTAACGCTCACAGTTCAGGAATCATTACTGGAATTGGAATGGTTCACGGTCGTGAATGCATGTTCGTTGCCAACGACGCGACCGTGAAAGGCGGCTCATACTATCCAATGACTGTTAAAAAACACATTCGCGCCCAGAGTATTGCTGAAGAGAATGGTTTGCCTTGTATCTATCTAGTGGATTCTGGAGGGGCATTTCTGCCATTACAGGATGAAGTTTTCCCTGATCGTGAACACTTTGGTAGAATATTTCGCAATCAAGCAGTAATGAGCGGTAAAGGCATTCCTCAGATTTCTGCAGTCCTTGGCTCATGTACTGCCGGAGGCGCCTATGTTCCTGCTATGAGTGATGAATCAATCATAGTCAAAGGCAACGGCACCATCTTCCTTGCTGGGCCACCACTTGTGAAGGCAGCTACAGGCGAGGAAGTCACAGCAGAAGCATTAGGTGGGGCTGAAGTCCATACAGTAGAGTCTGGTGTTGCTGATCATTTTGCTGAAGATGAGCCAGAAGCCCTCAGAATTGTTCGCAACATTGTGGAGAATCTTCCTGCACCATACAAAGTTGCGTTGGATGTAACAACTCCTGAACCACCACATCATAATCCTGAAGAGTTGTTGGGAATAATTCCTGAAGATAACAGAATGCCGTATGATGTTAGAGAGGTCATTGCCAGAATCACCGATGGTTCTCGATTCCATGAGTTCAAGGCTCGTTATGGCACTACTGTTGTTTGTGGTTTTGCTCGCATCCATGGTTATCCGGTTGGCATAGTTGCCAACAATGGGATTTTATTTTCAGAATCAGCGCTCAAAGCCACTCACTTCATTGAATTGTGTGGTCAGCGAGGCACCCCACTGATATTCTTACAGAACATCACTGGATTCATGGTTGGAAGCGAATATGAAGCCGGTGGGATTGCAAAAGACGGGGCAAAAATGGTCACCGCAGTTGCTTGTGCACCGGTGCCAAAGTTCACTGTAATTATTGGCGGCTCTCATGGTGCTGGGAATTATGCCATGTGCGGTAGAGGATATGACCCCCGATTCCTTTTCATGTGGCCCAATTCTAGAATTTCAGTTATGGGAGGTCCTCAGGCATCGAGTGTGTTGACTACCGTGAAGCAGGACCAACGTGCTCGTGAGGGTCAAGCACCAATGGAAGGTGATGAGTTGGATAACTTCCAGAAACCCATTCTAGATAGGTATGAAACCGAAGGTTCTCCTTACTATGCTACTGCCCGCTTGTGGGATGATGGCTTAATTGACCCAAGAGATACTAGGGATGTACTGGGATTGAGTATTTCCGCCGCATTGAATGGACCTTTCCCGGATTCAGAATACGGCATTTTCAGAATGTGAAGGAGCAATTGCAATGAATGATTTTTCAATTGGAGAATTAATGCCGGAAACCGGCTTGTGCACTCTCAATATAGAAGGTCCAGTGGGTTATCTGACGTTACAACGCGAGGATGTGTTTAATGCACTAAATCCTGAATTGATTGATGAATTATGTGATTTACTTGTTTGGAGTAAAGAACGTTCAGTAAGTGAGCGTGGTAAATTAAAGGATAGCAATGGGGAGCCGTATCTTAGAGTAATTGCATTGACAGGTGACGGCAAACATTTCTGCGCTGGTGCAGATATTAGTTGGATGCAGGCATCTGGGGCTCAAACATCGGAACAAAATCGCAACGATGCCGCACGTCTTGATAGATTATTCAACAGCCTCTGGTCCCACCCATGCTTTACTATCGGTGCTGTACAAGGTGTAGCTCTTGGTGGAGGGGCTGGTCTAATTGCTTGCCTTGACCATGTAATTGGAGAGAGTAGAACTAAGATTGCTTTATCTGAAGGTAAACTAGGAATTCTACCAGCTGTCATAGGACCCTATGTATATCGTAGACTTGGTAGCGCTCAAACTCGCCGCCTCGCAATGTTGGCAAAACGTATAGGCGTTGAGGAGGCTTTACGATTAGGAATGATTGATGAGCGAGTGGAATCTCCTGAACAATTTAGTGAAGCTATTCAAGGCGTGGTCACAGAAGTGTTGACGACTGGCCCTTCTGCAGTAGCGGAGGCAAAACACTTGGTTTTGCAGTTTGATCGTTGGAAAGGTAGTGATGAGGAATTGCGCCAGTGGACGCTAGATAAAACCTCGGAAATGCGCGGTTCTTCAGAAGGTCAAGAAGGCCTTTCGTCCTTTATTGAGCGACGCCCTCCAGCATGGAACAGTGAGGATTGAGCAATCATGGATTTGCCATCTTGGATTGCTGATGCGCCTTTCAAATTCGGCAAGGTTCTAATTGCTAATCGTGGTGAAATCGCGTGTAGAATTATTCGTGGTTGTCAAGAGATGGGTTTAGCCACAGTGGCGATTTACAATGATGCTGATGCGAATGCTATGCATGTTGAGTTGGCAGATGAATCCGTTCACCTAGAAGGTGATGATTTAGCATCTACTTATTTATCAGCACATTCGATAATCAATGCTTGTCGAACCAGTAGGGCGGATGCACTACACCCTGGATACGGTTTTCTATCTGAGCGGGCTGATTTTGCCGAGTTAGTAGAGGCAAGTGGGATAATTTGGATTGGACCACCTGCAAAAGCAATTGATTCAATGGGTGATAAAGTAAAGGCTCGCAGATTGATGGTTGATGCAGGTGTTCCACTTGTGCCCGGTGCTGAACTTACGCCTCAGGATTCTCTGGCCGATACTGTTGACGAATTACGTAGGGTGTCTAGTGAAGTAGGTTTTCCAATTTTATTGAAAGCCTCAGCCGGAGGTGGTGGAAAAGGAATGAGATCTGTTGAAACATCTGGGGAATTAGAGGCAGCTTTTCTATCAGCCAAGCGTGAAGCACTTTCTGCATTCGGGGATGACACCATCTATCTAGAAAGGCGTATAGTTTCGCCCCGTCATATTGAAATTCAGATACTCTGCGATACTCATGGAGATGCAATCCATTTACTAGAGCGTGAATGTAGTATCCAAAGGAGACATCAGAAGGTTATCGAAGAAGCACCAAGCGTTGCAATTTCTCAAGAAATGAGAGAGCAAATGGGGGAGGCTGCGATAAATGCTGCCAAAGCCGTTCACTATGTGGGTGCTGGCACTATTGAGTTCCTGCTTTCAGGAGACGAGTTTTTCTTTTTGGAGATGAATACTAGACTCCAGGTTGAGCACCCAGTGACTGAACTGGTGACAGGGGTTGATTTGGTTCAGGAGCAACTACGAATTGCCGCAGGACACCCATTAGCAATATCTCAAGATGAGGTATTTCCTCGTGGCTGGGCAATTGAGGCTAGAATTTACTCCGAGGATGCAGCCAATGGATTTCTACCCGCTATTGGACCAATAGCAATTTTTAGGCCACCCGAAGGTCCGGGAATACGCCTTGATACAGGTGTGAGACAAGGTGATGAAGCCAGTATTGACTTTGATCCACTGCTCGCGAAACTCATCGTCCATGCTTCGGATAGACAGCGTGCAATTGAGAGAATGTCTCGAGCACTAGAGGATTTCATCATCTTAGGAGTTACTACAAATATTGAATTTTTAAGGAGTGTAATCACTCATGAAAAGTTTGCAAGTGGTGATACTACAACCGATTTCATAGAGTCAATATGGGAAGATGGTTGGCAATCATCAGCTGACCCTGCAGTAGCTGTAATCGCTGCTGCCAGCGCTGAGAAAGTGGGCCTTCATTTGGGGATATCAAGTGAGGAGACTGAAGATTCACCCGACCCATATAATCCGTTTTCCACTTTGGGTAGGAGATATCCATGAGGTGCTTCCAATGAAAGAATTCATCAATCAAACAGATGACAGTAATTGGGCTGTCGGGATTATTGATACCTCAAGTGGATACTCCGCAATCAAGATTGAACTTGATGGTAAATCATTAGACCTTCAAGATTGGCGAATCTTAATCGGTCCATCTAGTGATGAGGTAATGCTTGAGCGTGGTTCTGGGGAGGAGCGGCTGGTTCTTGTCAAGGTTGGTGACATATGGTGGGTGCATCACAATGGCCATTCCTCAAGAGTGAGTGTTGTTGAGCGAGGAGCCGTTAATACCTTCGATAGTATGGGTGGGCTAACATCACCCATGCCAGGAAAAATACTCAATGTCATGGCGTCAATTGGAGAACAAGTAGACAAAGGACAGACATTACTAATTTTAGAAGCCATGAAAATGGAGAATCGCATTTGTTCTCCAGTTGATGGTATTGTGTCGGCGATACACTATGAGGCTGGAGATCAAGTTAATCAAGGAGCCATTCTTATAGAGATTGAAGAGGCTGAATAACCAATTGGGAAATTCATTTACCAATTGCAAGATTGAAGTACTGTTTGATTATGCATATATGGTTGTAACACAGATGGAATCTGAACCAATCCATCCTCCATCTGATTTTGCTCAATTATTGCTACTAAGGCTCTGCTAGTAGCAACTGCTGTTGAATTCAAAGTGTGGACAGCCTCATTTCCATCGGCTGTGCGATATCGCATTCGTAGCCGATTGGCTTGGTAATCAGTGCAATTTGAACATGATACCACTTCTTTGTAGGATTCAACACCGGGAAGCCAAGCTTCCAAATCGTATTTTTTTGCAGCAACAGTTCCCATATCCCCTGTGCAAATGTTGACAATCTCATAATGTAAGTCTAAGGAGTTCCAAAGTTCAACACAGTTAGTTAGCAACTCTTCGTGTAAACCCCACGAATCCTCTGGCTTGCTGATGATTATCTGTTCAATCTTGGTGAATTGATGGACTCTCCAAATTCCCTTGTCTGATTGCCCATGGGCGCCCACCTCTCTCCTAAAACAAGGAGATACACCGACCATTCTGAGAGGTAGCATTGATGGTTCAATGACCTCATCCATGAACATAGCAGTTAGTGGGTGTTCACTAGTTGCAATTGTGTAGAACCCTTCTGGCTGAACGTTGTACATCACTGTTTCAAAGTCGTCTAAGTCAGTAACACCTTCGTACGCCTTACGGTTCATCATCACTGGTGGTTGGACAAGAGTGTAATCTCTAGAAGTTAGGAAATCAATAGCGTATTGCTGTAAGGCTAATTCCATACGGGCTAGGTCTCCCTTTAGGAAGTAGAAGCGACTACCAGCAATTTTAGCGGCTCGTGGCAGGTCCACCCAATTATTCTGTTCAACTAATTCATTGTGAGTTTTTGGGCTAAAGGAAAATTTTTGTTTTTCACCGTGCTTACTGTGTTCAGTATTACCGCCTTCATCGTCGCCGATAGGAACACTAGCATGAAGAATATTGGGAATCTTCATTCTCAATGTGTCACGGGTTTTGATGAGATTATCAGACTCAACTCCTAACTCATCTATTTGTGCTCCCAAAGTAGCAACCTGTGCTAAGATCTTGTCAGCCTCTTCATCGTTGCCAGATTTTTTGGCTTCAGCAATTCCTCTTGCTGCCTGATTTCTGGAGCGTCTTAGTTGGTCAGCATCGTAACGAGCCTTTTTCCAAGCGTCGTCTAGACGAATGACTTCATCGATATTATCGTGAGCAATTCCTCTTTTATCGTGGTCAGCACGTACAATATCTGCGTGGTCACGAAACATCTTGATGTCTAACATCTTTCTTCACCTTGCTGATTCATGTCATCCTCTTGAACCCACTCATCATCTAGAATATTGTAATACCAAAGGAAATAGACGCAGTTCCTAAGGCGATAAATCCAGTGATTAAGTAGCCTAGAATACTACCTCCGTTGAGGAGAGGTAACCCAGCCTGAGGTCGACCCATAGCGACATACCCCATTAGAACTAGATAACCAAGAAGGCCACCAACGAGGGAACCCATCGCAACAAACATCGGTTCACTCAATCCCATAATGGTGCCACCAGATGGTAGGAATGTAAGTGCTGATATGACTAGCATACCTGGGAAGATGACATCTCCAAGACCCATGAACAGCGCATCTCCTGTATTTTTCTTAGGACTAGGACGAGGTGGTTCAGGGGAAGGGAGTTTGGCCCCACTCTTGGCTCCATACTCTTTCTTTGCAGAAGCAGGTGGTTCGTCCATCTTACTCATGGTATCCTCACCCTCGTCAAGGAAAGAATATCCCTTATCTTGAGGGGCGACTAATAGAATTGGTAGCTTGAGTCCTATCATCGTGTCTGCAAGGTCAAGCATGTGCTTTGATTTGTATACCGCGTACCAATCATAAACTGCTGCCACAACCATAAAAATTACAATTAATGTTGGAACAAAACTTACTCCAATTATCGTGATAACCCCTGCACCAGTTAGAATCCCAGTCGTGTTTACAACATACCATTCAGGTCTGATGGTAAGGGCGATCATAAGCACGGTAGAAGCGATTAATGCGACTATTTGTGACCAGTAAATTGGCAACCAGTATCCGGCAGAATCCTCTAGAATTATTGCTGGGTCATTAACTGGTGTCGCAATTATTGCACTTTGAGTGGTGTTTACAGTGTATGATGTAAGGATTCCATTTTCAATACCAATTTCATCCCAGGCAGGGTCATCAACGGTGTGTAGTATCATGTCAATAGGACCAAGTGAAACTGGCCCATCTATGGTTAAACTCTCAACCATTACCCAACCTGAAAACATCCTTGTTTCTCCACCAGATGCGATCCATACGTCAACTCTGCCGTCGTATTGGTCATCAGCAAGCATGATACCTTGAATCTCGGAATCAAAAGCATCGCGTTCGTTGAATTTAATATGTTCTTCAACACTCATCTCTGCACCATCCCAAACATAAGCGTAGACCTTACCTTTCTCGGTACCTAACATCAACATACTGTCAGTTGCATTTGCATCCCACCAATTATATCCACTCCATGGAGAGTGACCAAAGGTGGATGCTGTGAATGCATCTCCAGAATTTGGGGTGACCTGCCACAGTATTGTTGCATTTACCAATTCAGGGCCACCATCATGTGGGCTATCTGGGATTTCAATAATTCCAGCCCAACCATAAGTTACCAAAAGTAGAGTATTATAATTGAGCATAATACCTTGCATAAATTCTCCAGAATTAAATTGCTCTGGGAGCATATAGTTCCAAGTGGAATAAGTAGCATTTGGATTGTGGAAGGGGTCAACTCTTTGCATCCTATTGTTTAAGATAGCCCAATCGTTTTCTTCTGCAGAAAAGCCAACAACACATGAAAGATTGTTATGACTTGTGAGAGGTGTGCCATCTGATTTGTCAAATTTCTGCCAGCGATTACCATCACACATAACATAGGAATCAAGATTGTCAATGATTCCTATTCCAAGAGCTGAATAACCACCATCGTGCAATTGAAGTGAAAAATTCCATTCCGGAACTGCTGATTGACCCGTTTCCAATCCGCTTGGCTCACTCATTTTAATGAGATGAGTTCCGTTAGTAACTATGAAAGAAGAAGGTTCATAATCAACGAAGAGAATTTCAGAGTTCAAAGCCATTTCATCTCGGTATTCAACGATGGGTTGAGGTTCATCCATTGCATAAGACGCTAGAGGAATCATAGCATAGGAAAGAGAAATCCATAGGATAAATAAGACTCCCCACTTGATAATTGATTGAAGTCCTCTTTTGGCTAACCAGATAATAAACGCGGTAAAAACTAGAATCAGAATAAATTCCAAGCCGATTAAGCCAACTTTTGTAGTTCCAGCCTCACCAAAAGCTCTCGATTCTGGCCTATCCCAAAACGGCTGAATGTAGATAGCAAGCAATATTGTACCGATAAACATCAATCCCATTGTACTCATTGAACGCCATTGTCCAGCCATCTGAGAAAGGACGTTTGCGAAGTGGCTCTCACCGGTCATGACTACGGCGAGAGTGAAAACCCATTTGAAAGCGAGGGTCACAAGAGATAGGGTGGGTGGGTATCTGTGAGTGATGTTCGAGAGTGGTTCATCGGGCTGAAAGTGCTTGGAATGCGCCAAAGTCTTGAAACAACTGCGATATTATTGTCGCGCCTTGGAATGCCACACCTGAAATTTCCATCAATTCATGTTGCGGGTAGTAACGGCAAAGGAACGACTTGCTCAATTTTGTCAAATTGCCTGTCACTCGCGGGTGTAAGTTGCGGGTTATTCACTTCCCCACATCTCTGCTTTGTTGAAGAGCGGGTAAGAATAGATGGGGTGCCTATATCTCCCGAAATATTTGACCAATGTCTTGAAAGAATACGAGGAGAGGCATTAGTAGAACCAGTGACGATGCCGACATATTATGAGGCTACTTTTCTAGTTGCTATGCTGGCTTTTGAGGGTGCAGGGATTGACCGTGCTGTAATTGAGACTGGTCTTGGCGGCAGACTTGATTCCACTAGATTGGTGCACGCAGATTGTTGTGTTCTTACAGAGTTAGCACTAGAACACACCGATGTTCTTGGTGAAACCCTTGGTGAAATTGCCGCTGAAAAAGCTGCAATTGCTCGGCCAGGTGAGATTTTCTTGGCGAAATGGACATATGATGCTGAGGCGAGAAAATCAATAGAAGATGCTGTTGGTGACCACAAACTAGGGTTTTGGTGGCGACCAGACAGGGCCTTACTGGTTCGTTTCGATGATACTGACAAGAGTCATCGTCCAATTTCAGAAATTGCTACACCAAGTGGCTGGTCACCATATCAGAAGGAGGCATCAATTCTAGCTCATGCTACTTTGACTATGCTTGAATTATTCAAGGCGGCTGGAATGATGCCTAGCGCACTATTGCATACAGTTTGGCCAGGGCGCGTTCAATGGCTTCAACACGAAGGGGTTCCAATTCTGATAGATGCGGCCCACAATCCAAGTGGAATGCAAAAAACATGCGATCAATTACGCGTCCAGATGGAGCAAGACGAAGCCCCAACACCCGGAATTGTATTGCTCGGCTGTACTGCGCAAACAGATTTAGTTGGTTTTCTCAATCCGCTAGTAGAATTACTCGTTCAAGGCGAGGTTGGTCACATTGTGGTCACTGAGCCTGAGAAAGGAAGGAGGCCAGCGATCAAAACGTCCGTGTTGGCTAGCGAGTTAGAAGCACAAGGAGTGCCAGCAGTCATTGAGCAGGTAAAACGTCCAGAAGAAGCGCTACAAAGAGCGCTGGAGTTATCAAAACAAGATGCAAGCCAACCAATCCTCGGAATTGGTTCCATCTATTTGGTAGGGAATTTACTAACAGCACTTGGAATGGATACAATAGAGGCGATGACAACCCTGCGTCCTTCAGAAGACGGGAAGCATTGGACATGACGGTATCATCATTAGGTTGGCCCGTCACGATTGGCATTGCAGGTGGTTGATGTGAAGGAGAAACATCTGAAAATTCGCATTGAGCAGTGCTTAGCATTAGCAAAAGCGAGTAACTGTCCTAGAGCAAAATTTGGCTCACTTTTAGTTGACCCGGACCGCAATGTCATCTTGATGGATGGATACAATGGAGGTCCACGAGGTGGAGGCGAGTTGTGTGGTGGAGAAGTTTGTCTTCGTGACACAGAGAATGTTGTTTCAGGAACACGAGTTGAAGTTGGATGCCACCACGCAGAAATGAATGTGATTTGCAATGCAGCAGCAAATGGGGTGCCAACAAAGAATGCTTGGCTAATTGTAACAGGGGAGCCATGTATGATGTGTGCAAAGTTGATTCACCATGCAGGAGTTACTAGAGTAATAGTCGTAGACGGTGGTTTTGGTGGGGCAAATGGTATGGATTATCTCAATTCTCATGGGGTTGTTGTGCAAATGACTGATGGACCCAAAGATCCTCGCGGGGATTTGACGTAAGTTGATTTATTCAGCAAATGAAACAATCAGTGCTTGGAGTTGACTATGCAAATCATCTACATCCCCATTGTTAAGAATTACCATATCAGCCATTTCTGCAGTGGCGATTAAGGCTTGACCACTTTCATCATGGGCGACTAATTCAGATTCTTCCTGTTCAACAAATTGTTCAAAATTTTCAGCATCTCCGGTACGGCCACGGGCAAGTAAACGCTCCCACCTTACTTCTCTAGAGGTGCGTATTTCAATCATTATGAAATCATCACGCTTTCGCAGGGCTTCGACTTCAGCAGGAGTTCTAATGCTGTCAACCGCGTGATTACCAGATTCGCCAATTCTATCAAGCAACATTTCGGCTAAAATTCCTGGGCCACCCATTGCTCTGAGTTTTCTTCCGCCGTCAATTAGGTTGTCACGGTTAATTTCACGGCCGTTTGAGCGCAGCCAGTGGCGAATTGAGTCAGAACAGGAATTTACTCCAAAGCCATGTGCCTTCAGCCATTCAATAACAGTGGTTTTTCCTGACGCATTTCGCCCAGTCAACCCCACTAACATCAAAGGGGACGAGCGCGTCATTGTTCAAAGCAATAACGGCAACAATTACGATTCAAATCAAGCCCAGAATCTTCTTGTTCTGGCATAATTTAGTTCAGCATCATGAATTATTTTCAACATTAATTCTCGTTCACCCTTAGGAACCCGATTGAGTATTCGACTAGCGGTTTCTTCTCCAACACCTCTAGCCATCAAACAGATTAGTGCCTCAATACCTCTTTGGCGGACTATGTGTGCATTTTTCTCCATTCTCGCTTGCACAGTTAGGTCTTCTGATGCTACCCATCCTGCCAGCATATCTTCTAATCCCTCGCGGGTCGCCGCAAGCATTGTCCCACCACATTCACAGTGTGTGTGTTTAGCCCCATACATGGCTACGCGGGTTCGTATACGTGAGCCACAAGCCAAGCAAATCAGGACTGCTCTTTCGTTTACTAGCCGCTCTTCTAAGCGTACTCTTACCTCTGCATCTGACCAGTTTGGCAGTAGCAGGTCCCTCTCGCTTCGAGGAGAGATTCCGAGTGCCCCAGATGGGGTTTGTTCTATCTTTACTGCGCCCGCTTGAATCGCTTCTAGTAGCGCTACAGTGGCATCAATATCCATCTGGTCATGGAATAGTTTGTCTAAAGCCTCGTCAAGAACAACGGTGCCACGATAGCGATTGATGATTCCTTGGAGATTGACTCGGCGCGGGTCAATACCTCGTTGTAGAATGCCAAAAGTCTTGCAAACTTGAACTAAGCGAGCTCGTAGTTTCCTTCCATTGGGAATTGTCATTCGCATGATATCTCGCAAAGCCTCAGGTGGAGTCTCAGTGAGCCAAGTGACCATTGAATCAGCAGTTAATGCTGGGACCTGAAGTGAAATTCGGTAAGGGTCAATTATGGCTCGTCCACTTTTGCCATCAATAGTAGATGCCATCGCTTGTAAAAAATGTGCCAGTGCGGCATTTACTTTATTTCCGTGACAGCAATTGAGAACTAGAGCGTCTCTGCGGGCTTCAATCGTGAGGAGTCTAGCATTAGGTATGCATCCGGTTGCATCCAAATGTTCTCCGACACTATTTGTTAGAGTGCCAAGTGAATAGTCAGATACTGGGTATTTTGAAAGAGGGTGTTTCTTTGGTAGTTCCGCAAGCCAAGCATTTACCTTTGGGCCAAAATTCTCATCCTTTGGATGTTCTACATCCCACCCATGGTCCTCTGCGATAACCATCCTGAGATTTCCTACTTCACGGGCTATATCTGCTGGCACGGCAGGTAGTTCACCGGCCCATACGGGTGCTGAACTAATGTCAGAGACAGGGGCAACCAACAACTCGTTTTTCTCTGGGTCGGCATCAATGATTTGCCATGTCCTACCTGCCATCACAAATCGCCGTGGTGAGCCATCTTCTTCACCACCTGATGAATCCAAAGACAAAACAAAGGTTTCATCAACATTTCCTAAAGCTCTGCGAGTGACTGAATCGCGCACTGAGTAACGAGTCTCGTCAGCGATCATAGAGAGATGGTTTAGCATGTAATGGCGGCTTCGTGAGCCGGGAGAGAACCAACCGTTTTTGAGGTTCTTTGGAAGGCTGGGGCGCAAAGCCTTGGACCAAATCTCTCGTTGTTCCTCAGTGATTCCCTCAAGTTCCTCACGTTTTGGTCTTTTTTCAGGTAAGTCTGAGTTTTTCTCCGCTGCTAATGCCCAAAGAATTGGTGGCCAATCAATAGGGTCTGAATTTGCTGGTTTTTCAACAATTTTCAGCAATCTCCTATCGTCAAGGATGGTGATGATTTCGCGTACTTCACTATCACTGATGTCTGAGAAAATAGGCGCCCTGCGAAGTAATGTTGCTGCTGATGAAAGCGGGATAATTTTTTCAGCAATCGCGGTCAATACTAATTGATTAGCAACTACAGAAAGTGGTTTTCTGCGCCACTCAACTCCTTCAAGTTCACCAGTCATTGCCCTCCTAGTAATTACAGCCGCTTCAGCGATGTCATCATTTTCCCAACATAGTAACATGCCTCTTGAAGTCCCTCCTAAAACATGCTCTGCCCGCCCAACTCTCTGCAGGAGTCGGTCTACAGCGCGCGGTGACTGAACTTGATGCACCTGCTTGATTGAGCCAACATCAATACCCAATTCAAGACTTGAAGTACAGACAAGTCCGTGCAGATTCCCTTTCTGTAATTCAGATTCCATCTCTTGTCGAGTTTCGGCTGCTAATGAGCCGTGGTGAACTCCGATGTTCAAATCTTCATCGAGTTTACTTATTCTTTGAGCTACTGTTTCAGCGGCATTTCTAGAATTTACGAATATCAAGCAGGGGGCACTTTCCCTTACTTTTGAGGCTAAGCAGCGAAGAGCCGCAAGGCCTCTTGGAGACACATGTAGTTCAAGTGATAGTGCTCGGTCATCCGCTGTTGTTGGCTCGGTTACAACCTGTAGTTCAGCTGGTCGTGGAGCAGGCGCGTTGATTGGGGTTGTAGTTGGCGAAAGCCAACCTGCCATTTCGTCAGGGTTTCCCACCGTTGCCGACAATCCAATTCGTTGAACTCGTCGGCCACATAACTCATCAATTCTCTCTAAAGCAACAGTCAGTTGCGCTCCTCTTTCAGAAGCCGCTAAATCGTGTACCTCGTCAATCACAACCGCTTGTAGATTTTTCATCCCTTCACGCAGCCGACTTCCAAATAGCAGTAATTGGCAGGTTTCTGGAGTAGTAACAAGAAGGTGGGGTGGGTTACGAGATTGTTTTGTTCGTTGTGATTGGGTCGTATCTCCGTGACGCACATCAGAGCGAAGTCCACAGGCCTGAGATAGTGACTCAATTCTCCTATCAATATCTCTGTTTAGGGCACGTAACGGGGTGATGTACAGAATACACATTGGTTGCCATTCTTGTTTGATTGCGTTGGACAGAAGGGGCATAACTACTGCTTCGGTTTTACCGCTTCCAGTTGGGGCAATGAGTAAGAGATCAGAGCCATCAAGAATCTGCTTTTGGGAAGCGGATTGTATTGGGGTTGGAGACCAGCCTCTCTGCTCGGTGAGTTCGAGGAGGGGATTGGCTAGTCCGCTGAAATCTGACCCCAATTAACTCCCCTCTCAGGCGAGGGGGTAAGCCTGAGTGTGAAAAGGGCGCCGGCTCTCAGTAGTCGTCATCATCATCATCATAATCATCGTCATCATAATCATCATCGTCATCATCAAACATATGATCATCATCAAACAATTCTGAGCGACTAGTCAAGGAACCTTTCATGCTGACATATGCAACAATAGGGAGAATAATCATTGCAACAATGATTCCAATTACAGCGAGTAGATTTTGGCGAGCGCCTTCAACCCAACCCATTCCGAATGCATAATCCACAGAAACTCCTACGCTAGCGCTATTGTCTGACTCGTCAACTTCAGTAATCTCATTTTCAATATCAACAATTACAATAACTCTGTCAACACCTTTCTCAGCAATCCAGGTTGCAGAAATAGGAATTGATTCATCAGCGATTCCATTCAGTTTTTGAGTCGCAAATGGTTTTTCTGAATTACCAGAGTAGAAACCAACAACAAATCCAGAATTGGTTGTGCCGCCGAGATTTGCAATCCATGCTGTAACCTCAACTTTGTCACCATTGGCGACAATCTCACGATCAGCAGATATTCGTTCTACCGTCAATTGTGCTCCCAGAGCACCGAATCGAATCCATTGAAGTTCATGGTCACCATTTAGGTCAACAGGTTCTCTCACCGGGTCACTCTTTGAGTTTCCTTCGGTTGCTAGTGGATTACCAGCTGAGTCCCAACCTTCAATCCAGAATCCAACTTCGTAATCTTGAAGTGGAGGATTCATTCCGTCACCAATCAAATCAACAGAACCAGTCCAAGTAATTGCTTGTCCTTCCTGAAGCATTCCTAACAGGGAGGAGCCTGAGGAAATCTGGCGCTGATTTTCATCACGCATTAACCAATGGACCCATTGTGGGCTTCCAGATAGGTCAGCATCTTCCCAGCCAATGAACTCAACAGGCACTTCAGTAAGTGAAGAACTGTTAGCGATATCAATGACATCAATTGGCGCCAACCTTCCAAGAACTCTAGGTGGTGCGTGGTCAACCTCAACTTGGAGGGTTGTTGAAACAGTATCACGGGTCATATCCTCACCTCTGCCAGGAATATTTCTTACCCCCGCAAGGAAGGTTCTAGTCTCGCTAGAAGCTAATGTTGGAGCGGCACCAAGCGGGACTTCTAAACTAAATCCTCCTTCATCAGTTAGGCTACCATCTGACCAGTATTGAACGCCATCAAAGACTTCAACAGTAATTCCAAGATTTTTCGGGGCTGGGACATCGCTACCCTCGTAGACAACACGTCCTGACCAACGCAATCGGTCGTTCGGTACAACTCTGCTGCCATCAAAAACAGGGCCAATTCGTGGCTCCTGAACATCTTCTACCATGTAAGTTTCAGCATCTAGTACCAAGTCGTTTTCTATTCTGAATGTATGCTCAGTGAAAATGATTTGCCGAGGTTCACTACTTCCAAGTTGGGTGAATTCCAAGGCAACATCTGATAAATCAGCATCAGGCCAGTCCCACGAAAATTGGAAAGCAAATGTAACCATCACCCAAGGCAGGCCAGTTTCGTTAGTGGTTACATGACCTCCACATGAGTCATCAAGTAAATTATTACATGCGGCTGATATAACAAGGAAATCGTCATCAGTCCAGAAAGTTTCGTTACTACCACTATACGATAGTCTCTGTTGGTCTCTTTCTGGGTCTGGACCTTCAAAGTCAAAGATGATGGAAATATCTGTGAAGTCAATCAATCCGTTGGCATCAACGAGTCCGAGTGTAAGGTATTGGGTAGTTCCAGCAAAGGCTCGCTCTCCATCTTCGTGTCCTGCCCAGTGTAAGCCGGTGAATATCGAGTCCATATCTTTCCTAGTTCTGTAAGTTACCAAGTCATAATCAAAACCCGGACCGTCTGAACGTAGTAGTGCATTGCCTGCAACATCGGTCCCAGTAACATAGTATGATACTCGTGCCATATTTGGGTTATTAGAATCATCAATAATTGCAAAGAATAGTTTGTCAATGTCGTCAGTCATGTTGACCATTGTTTGGTTAATGTATTCCGCCGCGTCAGCGTTTCCATTGCGGTTAGAGTCATGTTCTGCTTCTACCCAGTAGTGAAGAGTCAATACTTCTGGTGCGCCAATAGCATCCTGAATTCTGATGCGCACTGCTTGGTCATAATAACCAGCTTCGTATGCATTATCAACAGGTGTCGCTTCTATCAGTGATGGACTAGTTGCATCAACTCTGATGGTTCTCTGCCAAGATTCGTTGATTGACAACACCTTGAGAGGGTCTCGTGGATTGTCAATCTGCACCTCGTAAAATACACCGTCTGGGCGGTTGATAGTATCTACAGGGACAGGAATGAAGAACTCCCCATATTGGTTGGAGCGGTCTTTTGCTTGTAGGAAGTCACCTTCTGGTGTTCGCTTGATGACCGCGACATCAAAGGTTGAGTCTAGTGGTGCATCTTGGGTTCCATCGTACCACACAGCTCCTTGGAAGTAGAGTGTTTCTCCAGATTTAATCCACTGATTTTCTGGGACATCATCGTGATGAACAGCGCCATCATTGTCTCGCACAGCCATCCAGCCAAGACCGTAAGATTGGTTGACACGGATTCCTGGAGCGTTACTTGATCGTGATGATAGAGACATTGGTGAGAGACCTTGGTCATCAGTACAACTGACTCTGAATCCGACATTGCTCTGTTCATCGAAGTTAGAGGTAACGCGGAAAGCCCAATGAATTTCTAAAATCCCGTTACTGTTATTGGTCCAAGTTGCAGAAGCATCTGGAATTATCCAATCTTCTGGGTCATCATCAACAAGTGTCCCATCACTATTCCATGTTAAGGCAGGGGTTTCACTTGAGGGGTAAGCCAAAAAGTCAAGAGTTGCTGTAGAAATCCCTCCAGCATCTTCACCAATTACATGTCTAGTGATGACTTCGTAGGTGTCAATGGTTTCATGTAACACCATATTCTCATCCCAATTAATATCAAGATTGACGGTTTGCATGATATAAGTCATTGAAAATGAATTAATAACTACATTTCCTGAGGAGGATGATCCGATTTGGATAGGAATTAGTATCGTTCCAGAACCGGTGTCTGGAATTGCATCATTTATTGCATTAACAATAGAACTACCCAAAGTGCCGGTTGCAGTGACTGTTGAAAGTAGGGCGTTGGTGTGAGTCCATTCTGCACTCCCATCACTACCAATGTCTAACTTCACGTTTTGGGGAGCATTAGAATAGAGAGCGACTTGGAAGTCATCTACGATAGGGCTGTATGAGTTTGCTCCTCCAGAGTAAAAGTAGAAGCAAAGGCTGAGATAAGTTACCGTAGTAGGGAAGTTTACAGTTTGGCCTTGGCTTCCCAATGTTGTAGAAGTTCCCGACGTGCAACTGCTTGAAGTGGTCCACTTTATTGATAGGGAACTTCCGCCTAATTCAGTTGAATTCCACCATACTTGAGCCGCGATAGGCCCATTTGAACCCGTCCCTCCAAAATATGGTGTGCGCATCCACATTAATCCTGAAGATGCGTATGAACCAGTATAACCTAGGTGAATAGTGTCAATCAAAGCAGAAACACTACTGTTAGTACTGTTGAGATATGCTCGCCAGCCAAGCTGGTCTCCAGAATTTACGAAATTCACTTTTGTTCCTATTTGTGCTTGTTTCCAAGTTACTCCGCCATCATTTGTGACTTCGTATTCAACAGATGTTCCTGTTGGCTTCCATGAAATTGCTGCTGTAATTGTAAGGTCAGGGGTGGTTCGCGTTGCAGTGATTGCAGATGATGTAATTATTCCAGACGTAGTAGTTGGCGTTCCCATTGAAGTGACAGTTGACCTACCGCTAGTGAAGATTCTATGTGCGCTTGCACTTGGACATTGCGTGTTGTAATAACAAGACCAACCAATGTTTCCAGAGTCTGTTGCCTCAAGCCCAAAGTGAGCGTGGTTAGGGAATAAAATGTCGCCTTGATGTTCTGGCCATGCTCCACCTCGGAGGAACACGGAGTGGTAGTTTTTGGCCTTGCAATTGTTGTTACTGGCGTAAGTACAGTAAACATTCACAGTCACTCTGTCGCCAGCAACATCAAGTCCTGCAGGTTGACCCTTGCCACTTTGAATCATCATCAACAGTTGTGTAGACAACGCTTGTACAGGGCTTGAGCGGTTGACATTCCATAGATAATAGTTGTAATTCCCATTCAAATAACGGGTTGCTACCACATACATTTCATTGTCAACAGGGTCAAAGGCTACTCCTCCAATCATGTAAGTTGAGCCGTACCATGCTTGATTACAAGACCAACCAGTACCTGCAGAATTGACAGTCCATTTGGCGATGTAGTTGTAATTCCAACTGGTTGTCCAAACAGTACCATTTCCATCGCTGGTAATATCAGATAGGTAACTCATAGTAGAGGTTGTACAACTGTTAAACGAAAGACTAACTGAACCAATTAAGGCACCACTGCTACTGTTGTAACTTCTAATTGTTGGAGCTTGATAGAGATTATTAGTAGCCCACTGAGCGACAAAAGTTTTACTTCCTTGAAAAGCCACAGGCCCAGCATAATTCCAAGCCCCTCCAGAATAGGCCGAATAACCCTGTGTAGTTGCACCAACTAGATCAGAATCAGCAAAGCCAATAGCTCCACCTGTTGTGTTTTGTACTGCGTTTGGTGCGCTAGAAATATCGTTGGTTCTTGTTAAAGTCCAACTTGCTTCGCTTTGCATTTCTCTAAGGGATGTTTGATCGTTACCAACATCAATTGTGGTTCGATAATCATACCCGAAGTAAGGGACATTCATTGGTCCATTTGTTGTTGAAGGGCCGCCAAAGTCTGTATTGGTAGTTGCATTGGCCCAAGTAGTTGTTGAAGGCTTTCCAGTGATAGAGAAACTTGCTGATGTCACTTCGGCTCCATAAGGCATGTTTACCCCTGCAGTCCCACCATTACCTTGACCGGTAAAAGTGTGGGAAAAACTGGTAGTACCATCAGCAAACTGGGTTTCAGTAGTTGCCGCGATTGCAAATGACAATGTTGTAGAGAACAACATTAATCCAACTAAGAAAAACGATATGATTTTGATTTGATTCTTACATCTGAACATAGGCGGTCCCTAGGGGACCGTTAGGGATACCATTTCAATCCTTTGTACTTAGAACAATAACCCTCTACACCGAAACTGTATCAGTCAGTAGCCTTTGGAGCGGATGGGATTGGGATGGCGGCAGGTAAGCAGCGGAAGACATCAAAGCGTAGTTTGAAAAAATATTTTGAAGAGTTTTGGGAGGGACTCAGAGACCGTCATTTGGTTATTTTGGGGATGCTGACAGTTCTAACTTTTGCATTGATTTTTTGGGCTATAGCATTCTTCTCAATATTTTCTTCAAACGCACAACAGGAAGCCAATAGTTGGGCAGATTTTACGGCTGCAACATGGGTTGGAGTGTTACTTGCCTTCGTTCTCTTATTGTTTGTCATTCCTGAATTTTTCCATTATCTTGGAATAAGGAATTCTCTAGTTGATATGCTAGAAACAGACTCCCGGGCTGAGTTACAGAAAAACAAGAAAGAATTGGATGAGGGCGCGGAATTACTTGCAGGCGCTTGGCCAGCAAGAATTGAGGCTAAGAGAGTGGAATTAGGATTACGCCGAGAGATGCCTGAGGGTATGGAATTACCAGAAAACGAAGGTAACGAATTATTTGGCGGTTGGTTGGATACAAAGTATTCTCGTTTAGCCCAGAGATTTTCTGATACTGACATCCTCAAAGACCCCGGAATTAACAAGTTGATAATCTTCAGTTCACTTACCGGATTAGTGTTATTTGTGTATAATGCATTGATTGGATTAGCGCGTGAAACGATGACTAGTCCACGTAATATGACAGTTGACTTCACCTCCATCATGAAGGGTGGGGAATATAACGCAACTTGGGCTCCACACTTTGATTTAGTTGGCGGACTTATGATTGTTATATTTGCGGTTATTCTTTTCATGACTGGACCAGCATTCACTGATGAGGATGATTCAGAGAGTGAGTCAATTCAAGAAGAAGAATGAATGAGGCGGTAATAGATGGCCATACCTCTCGGCTGGATACGCGAAGCGTTACTCGCAATCGGATTAATTTCGCTTCTAGTAATTGGCTTGTGGGCGACCACTGGCTCTGTCCCTCCAATGGTAGTAGTTGAGTCATCATCAATGATGCATGACAGCGAAGGGGAAGTTGGGGCAATTGATCCTGGTGACCTAGTTCTAGTTATGTCAACGTCGCGCCGAACCAAGATAGTTAGCATGGCAGAAGCGATGGAGGAGGGTGGTGATTGGGAAGGTTGGGAGTCACACGGAAAACCCGGAGATGTCATCATCTACAAGAAAAATGGTGGTATTGACACTCCAGTAATTCACAGAGCAATCCTTGAAGCAGTAGCCAATGATACTATCACTCCAACTGACCGTTCACGTCAACTTTGCTCAGAGGGCAGTTGGGACCCAATATCAATTGATGCCGACGGGCAGGCAGGAACCTGTGTTCTCACTTGGGATGCACCTGGTACTACTGTATTGAATCAAGCCCATATAAACTGGTCATTTGACAATGTTGTATGTCCGGGAAACCCACATGGTTTGATGGTTCAGCAGTGGGACCCTGGGCACGCGGGATACCTTACTTTAGGGGATAATAATAGATGTGATGTTGACCAAGGGTCTCAGGCATATCCTCTAGCAGGAGGGCTCACCGACGAGAATGGTGACCGTGTAGGTGCGGTGCGTTCAGACTGGATTGTGGGGGTTGCCGGGGCTGAACTTCCTTGGCTTGGTACAATCAAATTAGCGGCTTCATCAAATTCAGCACAAGTCACAGGCCACAGCTGGAGGATGCTTGGCGCAACAGCGGTAATCCTTCTTCTGGGTACATTTGTTGTTGAGCAGGCTACTGAAAGGTTGTTGATTGGCGCTCCTGAAATCGCTCAGGCGAATGAAGAACAAGCAAAAAGTACAGAAGAAGAGTAACTTTCTTTTTCATTCAGAGTAGCATCGGTAGAACGATGATTAGTATCATCATTCCCATCAAAATTAGACTTGACATGCTTGAAATTTTGTGGGCTGCATTCCGCACATTAATTGGATGTGAATTGGGGAAGAACTTAGCGAAGAAAGCGAAGTAATCGTGCAATCTGTCACGTAATAGATGGCCTCCATCAAACGGTATAATTGGAATCAAATTTGCAAAGCCAAGTAACACATTCATCCAAGTTATCCAAAACAACAGATGAAGTAAAATCATAGTCCCCTCAAATCCGAGGAAGGAATCACTAGTGAGTAATTGTAATTCCTGTTCGTGCATAATTTCACCTTTGTTGTCAATTGGATTGAAGATGAGCTTTAATGGCTGAACTGCTAAACCTACAGCCAATGGAATGGGATTTTTTGTAGCACTTGAAGCAAGGGGTCCTGCTAGTTTATTGGCTCCAGCATCATTTGAGGCTAAACCCATTACTCCAAGGAAAGCATCTCCTTCTTCTATGCCATAAGCAGCGAGTATCTGAGGGTCTGTACCTAAATCAAGTTGGTATTGATATTGGTCAGCAAGTGTTAGGTGAACGACTCGTTCTTGTCGTTCCCCTTGATTATCGGGAAGAGTGAGAACGGTGAGTGTGATGTTATCACCAGCTTGGTGTGAGTCAAGGAAGGAGGTAAAATCATCTCTATCATTCATTATTGTGCCATTCGCATGGGTTATCACTTCCCATGGTTGAAGGCCTGCTTCAGAAGCTGGTTGTTGGTCAATAATGCCTTCAGCGTGAACTCCATTAATTGCTGGAGTAAGGGTGTTGGCAACCAATGCCATCACGATGAAAAATATGAATGCGCCGTAGATATTTATTGCTGGACCAGCGGCAAAAACGCGTTGTCGTTCACGGCGAGGAGCTCGTAATATTTCTCTCCCTTCCGGCTCTGCGAATGCGCCAATAGGAATCAAACCTAGAATTAGTAATCCAAAACTGCGGACTCTCATACCATGTGCGCGAGTTAGAATTCCATGCCCATATTCATGGATGACTAAGGCAATGACCAGACCAACTAGTCCCCAAACAAGTGGAATTGTTGGTGAAACACCTGGAATTAGAACAATTTCAGAAGGTGAAGCAGATTCAAGTTCAGATGGATTCATTATTGTAAAAATGAAAGTAAAAACGAAGACAATCAGCACAAATGCACTGATGAATCGGCAAGTCCACAGGCCTATTTCTCCGAATATTCTCCATGCTTTACGTGGTTTTGAAATGGCGTCCAAAACTTTCTGGCCTCGGTTTGTGCGGACCATTAGAATGACTCCTAGAACTCTAGTTGCATCCCATTTGTCAAGAATTCCTTGCGCCTCAAGTCGCTTGAGTAGTATGTACCATACTACAATTCCGAGAACCGACCAATGAATCTGGATAGCAATGATACTGGCTATGACAATGAAGATGAGTTCGCGAGAGCGAGATGGCTTCTCCTCTGTTTGCACACGGGTTGCTCCGCTTTGTCCTCTTTGAACCTGCGCGTTGAGTGTGATGCACAGCACTCATAGGTGAGTACTGGTTGAGAAGGGGTGATGACTGAAGCAGAATCAGACATCGAGGATGCGCACAGTGTTGAACGAAGGTTATCTGATTTGAAGCGTGAAGTTGAAGCAATCAAGCGTTTGATAACCCAAGCATCGCTAAAGCGGTTGACCTCTGAGATTGAACGGCAAGAATCCGAAATTGATGATGTCCAATCAGAACTTCATAGTAAGATATAATCTTTTGAGGAAGATTAAAGCCTGAATTTCTTGACCCATTCTTCTGGTTCACGTTGTTCAAGAATTACTTTCTGAGCCTCTTCCACTTTCAATTTCTCTGCCTTTTCAGTCCAAGTGTTTGCTTTGGACCGAAGAGTTTCAGCGGTTTGGTTATAACTTTCAGAATCACGACATAATAACGATAAAAATTTGTGAAGTGGCAACCCTTCATCCCAGTTCAAGTGAGGTGTACCATTTCTTGTCAAAGGAAGTGCAGGTAGGCGACGGGCCAGAATCGAAACCGAGCCCGTCAAGTTAGTAGTTTCAACTTTGAAAATCCGCCATGAATCGCCACGTACACCTTTCAGTCTCATAGCATACAATGGCATCAAGCCGCAACGCTCACCCTCTTTTTGTAAATCGAGGTACTGCTCCATTGTTCTTCCAGAGAGATATACCTTCTTTTCCTTAGTCGTTTTGACTTCAATCGGAAACGAAATGTCACCTCGAACAGCCAACAAATCACCTGCGCCAGCAACTCCACTTCCAGCCGCTCGGACAACTAAAAATGGCCTCCTGATAACTTGCATTGCGCGTGCTTTTTCAGCTGCGTTACAACTTCTAGTAACGGCCCTCACTCCATCAGGTGAACCGATTAGAACTGCGCGCAGTTCCCGCTCGTAATGAGAAGCCATCGTTAAGCACGGTTCTGCATTCATTCAAGACCATACCGGCGAGTTTGTAGTATCGCGTGCCGATTATCAAAGAAATTGACTAATTTCGACCCTATTCACCGGAATCATTGACAAAGGTTGCCACCCCACACCTATTCGTGGGAGTACTAATCATACGCACGGCTGATTTCAAATTGGCTTATCGTTTGATGAAAGCATTACGAAGACGAGGGATTGAATTTCTTCAGGTTTCAGAGAATTCACCCCTCCCACATGACGCTTCTGTATGGCTTGGAACCCCTGAAGAAGTGTTTGCATCTAAAGTTGGCAATGGAATCCCGTGCACTTTAGATGACGTAGCAGTTTCAATAGACCGAGCACTCTATCTTTCAACTCTAAAAGATCCTACAATAATTCTCGCCTTTGGCATTGACCCAGGGCCAAGGCCCGGTTTAGCGTGGAATTCAGATGGCAAGCCACTTGGAACTGAACAAATGGAAGATGTAGACGATACTATTGACAGAATTTGTCAATTGGTAAAATCAATTCCTCATGCAATAGCGGTGATAAGGATTGGAGACGGTTCACCGACAATAGGTTCCCGCCTTGCAAATATCTGCTTAGCGAGAGGTTTGAGAGTGGAGATGGTTGATGAGAGGAGAACTTCAACTGGAGTTGGCCGCAATGAGCATCACGCTGCAGCAGCACGAATTGCGCAAATCATTGGTGAAGAGGTGACAAGCAAAAGGAAGGTCCAACCATCTACTGGAGAGGTTAGAGAAGTCCAACGTAAGTCACGCAGTGAGAGTGGAGGAAAACTCACACTTCCAAATGAATTAGCTCAAGCAGTTGCTGTGGGTAGATTGTCAATGGTTGAGGCTTTTGACGAGTATGAACGCCGTCGTGGAAGTCTCATCTAAGTCTAGGTTTTCCTCTCAAATCCTTCGGCTGATAACCGACTTACTCAAGAGGTGAACTCACTTCGAAGATTCCGTTGCGGACGTGGTCTAGCGGTTATGACTGTAGGTTCCCAACCTGCAAACCCGGATTCGAGTTCCGGCGTCCGCACCTTCAACCTAGATTAACGGCATTGGGATTGCAAAAATTTTCAGATAATTTTGAGATCTGATTGCTTTTTATTTGCAAGTTGTTTGAGTAGATTATCAACAACGATTTTGAAGGCGTTAGAGGATTCCCCATCAGGGTCAGCAACGATGCGGTGAACTCCATCATCACCGCCTCTCACAATTCCAGGGTCAAAAGGTAATTTGCCAAGGAATGGTACTTCCAATTCTTCGGCTGCGGCTTTTCCCCCCCCACTCTTGAAGAGGTTTAGAAGGACTGACCAATCTCCTTCTTCATCAGTTTGAACATTTATACTAACCCCTTGAGGTCCTTGGACGGTTAGTTTTGAGGATGGCTCAGCAGTTCCGCGTAAAGTGTAACCACTCATGTTTTCTACCACTCCGAGACATGGAAGTTTTAGAGTTTTTGCGAAGTTAATTGATTTCCGACTGTCTAGCAGTGCAACATCTTGAGGAGTTGTAACAACTACTACTCCATCAATTTCTGGAAGAGACTGTGCTACCGTAAGTGGCTCGTCAGAAGTACCCGGTGGGAAGTCTATGATTAGAGCATCCAAGTCACCCCACGCGACATCACCAATAAATTGCTGAATTGCTCCTAACTTGACTGGACCTCGCCAGATGACCGGTGCATCTTCATCTTCTAAGAGAAACGCCATTGAGATTACTTTGACTCCGAAAGGCCCCTCAACAGGAAATATTTGGCCTTCTTCAACTTGTAAATCAGCCCCAGATATCCCTAACATTTTTGGGATATTTGGCCCAGTAATATCAATATCCATCAGACCGACTTTTTTGCCTTGTTGAGCAAGTGATAATGCTAACCCTGTAGCAACAGTTGATTTTCCTACCCCGCCTTTTCCGGAAAGAACCATGACCTTGTGTTTAACGTTCTCAGCTAACTGCGTCATTCTTAATTTACGTCGCATTTGGGCATATGCTTGTTCCATCTGAGCCTTCTGCTCATCAGAAGCCGAATCTGGCTTTTCCTCGGGGGCTGTGCCATCATGATGGGAGACCGGTGAATCACTCATTGATGTGGCGACATTGCGGTCATTCTTCAATCATTGCATCAGTATTTGGTAAGAATAAATTGCAAAGAGTAGGGTTTTGATAAGGTTCATCCGAGGGCAATTGCCAAAGGCAACACACCAAAAGCACAACTGTAAGCGGGGGTGAGTCAGCATGGCAGGGACAGCAGTTTACATCACTTGGGTCACCGCTTCTTTGCTTGGTGGAATTCTGCTAATGCCGATTTTCCGTCCTGCTGGGAAACGAGTTACACTCGCTGGTTTTGTTGATATGTTTCGCCGCTACTGGCTACATATTGCATTAGTATTCAGCATCTATTTATGGAAGGATTTGCTTGATGGCTTAGACCGTATTTTGATGGCCAACACCCATCTAGACATGACCCCATTCATTTACGCCATTGAAGGTGACTTGGTTTTGTGGGTTCAACAGACATTCCTCAATGACATGCTGACCTTCGTTTTAACCCATTATTATGTGGCGGGGTACATGCTATTGACATATACGGCATCACTCTATTTCACATATTTTGATGACCGTTGGATGGCAGACAGAGTCCTGTTATCGATGTTCTTTGTCTATGCATTAGCAGTTCCATTCTATCTTTTCTTCAATGTTCGAGTGACAGGAGACCATATTCCAGAAATGCAGGCTTTGGCCTACCACCTCACTCCCGAGATCCAAACCTGGTTCACTAGGATTGACCCTTTCACTAATGGCATGCCAAGCCTACACATCGGTGTACCCTTCACGGTGTGGTTAGGGCTACATCGCTGGGACCACGATGAGAGATGGAAGAAATATCGATATTTTGTCGGCGCATACATCATTGTAACTGCCTTTTCAATCGTCTATCTTGGTATCCATTGGTTTGTTGATATTGTTGGCGGAATTGTTGTATCTTTCTTAGCGGTTAACTTAGCAGATAAGTGTCATGCTTGGCTGTGGTATAGGTTTGATGAGCGGACTTTCAA